>Ga0315320_10001773_pt1 | contig 17900 bp, 13 predicted proteins | sample M140m21515metaG_FD_203458 | JGI IMG/M metagenome (GOLD analysis project Ga0315320, IMG submission 203458) | Ammonia-oxidizing marine archaeal communities from Monterey Bay, California, United States - M1 40m 21515 | ecosystem: Environmental > Aquatic > Marine > Coastal | place: USA: California... | reverse complement strand
AGGTTTTACTACTGCAGATGCTAACGGAGCGGACTTAAGTTTTGCTAACTCTAATAAAACTACTTTAGATACTTTCACACTTACATTTGAAATGGGTAGTGGTAAAACAAACCCAACTATTTATCAAATTACAGATTGTGTAGTAAATGAAGTTTCACTTGATTTTGATATTGACGGAATTGCAACAGCAAACTGGTCCGGTTTTGGTCAAATAATAACTGAAGCTAGTTCAATGCCTACAGCAACAATTACTGAAGGAACAGCAGCAGCTGATACAAATAACTTTATAAGAAACAGATTAACAGATTTAGCAGTTACAGCAACTGCAGTTGGGGACATTCAAACTGCTTATAGTTTAACACTGACAGGCGGAAACATTACTATTGGTAATAATATTAGTTTCCTAACACCTGAAACTTTAGGGATTGTGAATCAACCTTTAGGTCATGTAACAGGAACAAGAAATGTAACAGGTAACTTTACTTGTTACTTAAATACTCCATCATCAGGAGCTTCAAGTGCAGACTTATTTGAAGATATCATTGAATCTACTTCAGTAGTAACAAATGACTTCAACTTAGTATTTGTAGTTGGTGGAACAGGTAACAATCCAAGAGTTACAGTAACTTTACCAACTTGTCACTTAGAAGTACCGACACACTCAATTGATGATATCGTAAGTTTGGAAACTACTTTCCATGCTCTACCTACATCAGTAGACGGAACAGACGAAGTAACAATGGAGTTTGTAGGACCTACAGTAACTTAATAATTAAATTAACGGGGAGGGCAAAGTCCCTCCCTCTTTTATAGGAAAAAAAGAATGACAGAACAAAAACAAAACGTATCACTATCGAGTTTATTAACTCCAAGTAAAACAGTAACTGTAGATTACCCAGGTATGAGCGGATTTACTGTAGATTTATGCTATCTCGCAAGAGAAGAACTAATTAAATTAAGAAATCGTTGTTTATCACAAAAGTTTAATAGAAAAACTAGAGCTTTTGATGACCAACTAGACGAAGATAAATTTTTAGTCGAATATGTAAAAGCAGTAATCAAAGGGTGGAAAGGCTTAAAGTATTCTTACTTAGAAGAGCTTCTATTGGTGGATATCAGCAGCTTAGACCCTGAAGATGAATTAGAATTTTCCCAAGACAATGCAGAGACTCTTATGAAGAATGCAGGAGACTTTGACACTTGGGTAACTGAAGTTACAGGCGACTTAGAAAATTTTACGAAGACCAAGTAGAACAAGTACTTGGTTTATTAGATAAACAATATAAGGAAGGACAATTACCTCTGGACACATATTTAGACATATGCGAACAAAAAGGTATAGAACCTGACCCTGCCGAAATGCCACCGACTATGGGAGATTTTCCTCCTGAAGTTCAGGTGGCTTTTTTATTGCACGACTTATTACCAGATAGATGGGATGGAATGAGTGGTTCATATTTTGGAAAAGATATGGCAGCACTCGGTACTTTATTAGATGTACATGAAGTTGATGATAAAAGAAATACCGTTTTTTGGATAAAACAAATAGAAGCAAAAAATAGCGAAGTTATAAATAAAAAGATTGATAGAAAACGAAAAGCCTCTCAAAACAAGGCAAAAGGTCCCGGAATTAATTCGGCGAATTTAAAAAGATAAACAATGGCAGATTTTAAGGTAGTAGGAAAGTTAGTAATTGATGACAAAGGTCAATTAAAAATTCTTGGCAAAAAAGCTAAAGGGGCTTCTCAACAATTAGATAAGGTAGGGACTTCTGCACAAACTGCTGACCGTAGATTAAAAGGGGCTGCACAGGCTTCTTCCGGCAGTAGTAAAAACTTTTCAAAAATGGCACAAGGTATCAATGGAGGTCTCGTACCTGCATATGCTACTCTCGCGGCTTCTCTATTTGCTATCGGAGCTTTATTTAGAGGGCTTGAAGAAGCTGCAAATATTAAAAACCAAACAAAAGGTATGGAGATATTTGGAAATGCTACTGGTATTGCAATGAAGGGCATAGTTTCTGATTTAAGAGCAGCTACAGGCGGTATGCTTGATTTTCGTAATGCAGCTCAACAAGCACAGATAGCAACGGCAGCTGGATTTAGCGGAGAACAAATAATACAATTAGGTAAAGGAGCCAAGCTAGCTTCTGTAGCTCTTGGCAGAGATTTAACAGATTCATTTAATCGTCTTTTAAGAGGTGTAACAAAAGCAGAACCAGAACTACTAGACGAATTAGGTATTATATTAAGAATTGATGACGCTACTCGAAAGTATGCTCAAGCAAATGATTTAGTAGCATCAAAACTTACAATTAGTCAAAGAAGGGCTGCTGTATTTGAAGAAGTTAGTAGACAGTTAGGTAATAACTTTTCTGCTTTTGAAGATGGAGCAGACGGAGCGCTAAACTCTTTTTCTAGACTACAAGTAGCTTTCTCAGATATTATAAAAGGGTTAACCGCTTTCATCGGCCCCTTAGAATATGTAGCAGAATTTTTAGCTGTTAATACAGGAGCTGCAGCTACAATATTTTTAGGGTTTGCAGTATCTATTACAAAATCAGCTTTTCCAGCTTTAAAAAATATAACTGCTGCATTGGATGGGTATGCTGTAAAATCAAAACTAGCAGCAGATGCTTCAATTGCAAATTTCAGAAAAGCTGCACTGGCTTTTAAAGGTAACGCAGCAGATATTGTAGCTACAGATAAACTTAGACTAGCAAAAACTCAAGCAATACTTAAAAAACTAGGTGCTGCAGAAAGATTTAATAACATGCAGTCTGTTACTTCAAAGAAAAAATCTCTACAATTATTAATTAATTACGAAACTGCAAGAGTAGCAGCTGTTAAAAAACTAACCTCAGGAGAGTTAGCACATATAGTTGGAGTTCATAGAGCTATTGAAGCTTCTTCGTTAAAAATGACAACTCGTTTAATAACAGGTACAAAAGCAGTAGCATCTGGAATATCAGCAGGTATTATTCTTCCCGCAACTCTAGCACAGGGTGCTTTAGCAGGTGTGGGTAAGATAGCAACAAGACTAGGGCCAGTTTTCGCAGGTTTAGGTGCTATAATAAATGCAGCTTTCTTTATCTTTACAGCAGGATTTATAATTAAATTTTTATATGACTTACTTTTTGTAACAAAAGAGGAAAAAGAAGAGAGAATAAAAATAAAAGCAATTCTAGATGCTTCAGCCGAAAAACTACAAGAAATTAATAGAATCTCTAAAGGTATTGGAGAAGAATTTGCTTCAGGAGCAATAAACAATATAGGAAAATTAAATAAAAGTCTACTACAAACTTATAATTTAATAAATGGACTAGGAGGAGACACTATGGTAGCTACTTATAGAGAAAAAGTTAGCTATGGTGGGAGAGGTGGTACAACTACTTCTGAAAAGTTAAACTCCGAAGAAGCTGCAACTCTTTCAGGACAGATCATATCTCAACTTACAGCATTAGACGGGCTAAATAAATTAACACCTGACTTAATAAATTCATTTAAAAGTTTATCTTCTCCCGGTGGCGCGATGGCTGATTTTAATGCATTTGTAACTAGAGCAACTGCAGCTCAGTTTGGTGGATTTAGTGATTCAGATATCGAAGACTTAGATAAATATTTATCAGGGATATTAACAAAAGATTTCAAAGGCGACGCACTTTTAAAAGTATTACAAAAACTTAATAATGCAAGTAAAAAAACAGCGGCAAAAGGAGAAGGACTGTACAATGTCAATGAAGCTGCAAAAGAAGTCAAAGATACTTTAGCTACTATAGGTGATGGGTATAAACCTACAGCTTTTGACACTTTAAACAAACAATTAAAAAACTTAAAAGTCAATTTAGATGAGGCTAGAAAAGCTGGAGATAAACCTGGATATTATAAAGTAATTGAAGATAAACTAGGACTATCAGAGGGAGCACTGGGGAGTAACGATAACGCGTCAGAGTTTGTCAATGCCAGAGTACTTGCAGCAGCAAAAATCATCAAAGATCAAAAAGATGTCTTAGACACTAGATCTAACTTAGCTGCAGGAATAGCTTCATACGGTAGTAGAAAAAATGAACTTGCTACTTTTGCGAAGGAAAAGTTAAGAGAGAAAGATTACACTGAACAAATCAAGGCTTTAGAGACAGAGAAGTTAAAGGAACAGGAACTATTAATATTAAGACAGAGACAAGGGGAGGAAATAGATGAAAGAAAGCTTAATAATTTGACTCGTCAGCTAGACGTTCTTAAAGCTCAATCTGCTGAATATACAAGAGCAAATTCTGTAGCAGGAAAACTACAAGATACTTTTGCAGATGGGTTAGATAACATGTTCCAAAGCATAATAGATGGAACTTCAAAAGCAAAAGATGCATTAAAACAATTAGCAGTAGTAGTAATTCAGGAACTACAACGAATAGTAGCTGCAAGAATGGCGGCAGGTATGATAGCTAGTTTAACGGATGTATTTCCTGGCTTTGGCGGAGGAACACCTGAAACACCTAAAACTTCTTCAGGAGGTTTTAAAAAGGTGGCAAGATATGGCGGAACTTTTGGAAAGAAAGGATATGCAAGTGGTGGAATAGCAGATGGGCCTGCTTCAGGATATAACGTACTTATGCATGGAAGAGAGGCAATCGTACCACTACCAAACGGAGATAAAATACCAGTACAACTTACAGGAAAAGGACAAGGACCTGTAAATTCAGTTATAAATGTTACTGTAAATAATGAAGGAGACACAGAAACTTCAGAAGAAGAATCTACAGCACTAGGACAGGCTATTCAAATAGCAGTAACTAAAGAAATATCGGAACAACGACGACCAGGCGGCTTACTTAGCCCAATTTAATACTTATGGCAATAGGATTTAGCACAACATCAGACCATGGAAATAGACAGATAGTTCCAGATAAAGGTCTTTCTTCAACTGAAACTCCAAGAGTTCTTATGGCTTCGTTTGGCGACGGGTATGAACAAAGAATAGCAAACGGAATAAACTCTTTAGAGCAGACTTTTTCTTTAAGTTTTAAAACGAGACCAAAAGCAGAAATAGATGATATAATTGCTTTCTTTGTTAGTAGAAAAGGAGTAACTGCATTTAACTATAAAGTATCTGATAGTAATGTGGGCGGAGGAGAAACAACATACAAAGTTGTATGTGATAAATGGACAAAAACGTATGCCTATGATAATTTTTATAGTGCAACAGCAAATTTTAGGAGAGTATACGAAGCATGACAGATCTTATTGTTAAAGATTTACAGAAGCAAGACCCCGGCTCAGAACTTATTGAGTTATTTGAACTTAAGCTTGACTCTACAACTTTATACTTTCATTCAGGAGTAGAAGAAGACCTATCCACAGTTCAATTTAGAGATGATAGTGGAACAGTTCGTTCTTATGTAGCTTTACCTATGCAAGCAAAAGGGTTTAAATCAGCTCCTAAAGGTACGAGCGCAAGACCTTCAATTAGTTTTGCAAATATTAACAATGTACTGAAGAATTCTGTGGGTGACTTTGACACTATATTAGGAAGCAGAATAACTAGAAGAACAACACTCAAAAAATATTTAGATGATGGTACGGGCAATAGTTCAAACCCTCCAACAGAGTTCCCAAAGCAAATATTTCTTTTAGATAGAATTGCTAGTAATAGTAAAACTGCAATTACATTTGAGTGTGCTACTCCTTATGACTTACAAGGAATTAAAATACCAAAAAGACAGGTTATTGCAAATGCTTGCCCCTGGACTTATCAAGGTGCAGACTATACATTAAATGAACATGAGAAAGTAGGAGCGTGTACTTGGAATAGAGAAAGTAAGTACAAAGCTTCTTATACCACTACCTTAAACGGAGCAACAGAATATATAGCATTGGTAAATTTAGACGATGAATATGTAGTTCCTGCAACAGGAGAAACAGGAGCAGTAACATTCTCAACCTCTGTATCAAGTATTACTGAAAATAGTTATTATACTACTAATACTGCTTTAGGTGGAACTGTACGAAGATTAAAAAAAGACGGCAGTATTGATACTTCTGTTGATGGAAATAATGTACCAAACTATTGGCAAGCTGTAAAAACTACAAGTAATCCAGGAACTTTAAATGATAATAATGTTTTTGTAAAAAGAGTAAGAATCTGGGACACCTACAGTGCTTCAACAACTTATTATGCTTACACAGATGATAGATACAATGATTTTGTTCGACATACTTCAGGAGGTCTAACTAAACTATGGAAAGCTAAAAAGACTTCTACAGGACAGACTCCAGAGTTGGGGGATTATTGGGAAGCTGGAGATATTTGTTCAAAAACAATGACAGCTTGTAAAATGAGATTTGGGTTTAATCCGATATCTGTAGGAACTGCTAGTAGTACTGGCAGAAATAAACCTAGCACAGAGGTAGTATTACCCTTTGGAGGGTTTCCGGGCTCACAAAAATTCTCGTAATGAAATTTTTAGATGAGATGTACGAAGCAGCTAAAGAGTCTGCTCCCGGGGAAATGTGCGGACTTGTAATCCGACAAAATGACACAGAAAAATGGATTTTGTGTCAAAATATTTCCGAAGATAAAAATGACTTTGAAATTGACCCAAAGGTTTTCGTTCAATATCAACTTACTTCGAAAATATTATATGTAGTGCATAGTCACTACAATCAAAAAATTTTAAAACCAAGCATCTATGATGTGAATAATTGTAACGCGGTGAATATACCTTATTTAATAGTAGGATATCCACAAAAGGAATATATAATAGTAGAGCCAACATGACAAGAACAATATACTTACAAGGAAAAATGGGCGAACTCTTCGGAGACGTCTGGAATCTTAACGCAGCAACTGTAGCAGAATGTATGCACGGTATTGACTGCCAAAGAGAAGGAAAGTTGAAACAATACTTACTAGACTGTACAGAAAAAGGAATAAAATTTACAGTTCAAAGAGGTAAAGAGCTTCTTGACTATGATAACTTACAGATGGATTTAGGTGAAGAGGATTTAATTATTTCTCCAGTTCCTGCAGGTTCTGGTAATAAGTTATTAAAAGTAATAGTAGGTTTTGTACTTTTATTAGCTTCTGCAGGTATGATGGCAGGGGCAATGACAGTCAGTGCTACAACAGGAGCAGTAAGTGTAAGTTCTTATGGAGCGTTAGCTGCAGGAATGGCTTTAAGTATGGTAGGCTCGGTACTATTAAATCAAGGTATAGCAGAGTATATGGCACCTAAACAAGGTATGGAAAAAGGAGATGCTTTTCTCTTTGATGGCCCTGTCAACACAACAAAACAAGGAATTCCAGTACCTTTAGCATATGGACAATTATTAGTTGGAGGAGCTACAATTAGTTTTGGTTTCACAGACACTGAAGTAACTTCTGCATCAGGGTTTACATTTTCAAATTCTACAGGTGGTGTTTATTCAGCTTCTGCAAGTACTCCACCAAATTCAGGAACAGCAATAACAGCAGAATCAACAACACCAGCTTCAATACCTGCAGCACAGTCAGAGCATATAGACTGGAATTTTGACAAAGGAGAACTATAATGGCACGATTAATAAGAGGAGATAGTGGAGAACCTATTATCGTCATAGGAGGAGACTCTTCTAGTACATATAACTCTTTTGGTAAAAAGACTTCAACAGAAAAACAAAGCGCAGTAGTAGTAGACATACTATCTGAAGGCCCTATAAAAGGACTAGTTGACGGAGCTTCTTCAGTACAACTTAATGGGGTGCCAATTTTAGACCCTATAACAAAACAATCATACTCAGCAGCAGTTTCTAGCAATGTAAGTTATACAGCAAGTTCAAGAACAATAACAGATAACAATAGTACTTTATTTGCTAACAGAGGAGCTGCAGATGGAACTTATAAAATACAAATAGAAGGCGGGTTAAAAACTGCTTCAGGTTTAATAAGTACTACAGCAGGATTAAGCACAGTAACAGCTAGTTCTAGCTTTTTTGCTGCAGATCAAGTCAGTTTTAATAACGAATCAAGAACTCTAACTATACCAGGTGCAGGATCTGGAGGCTCTGACTACAAAGGAAGAATTGTAGAGTTTATCAATGCAACAAGTGTATCTGTAGAGCCAGCTCCCTCCGTTTCGGTTTCAGGAGCTAATGCTAGTATTGATTTAGTAGGTACTATATCTACTATTTCTAATAATACTGCAACTCTAGTAGGAAGCGGAACACTTGGTATTAATAAAGCAAATGTTAAAGCAAATTTAAGTACTCCGGGAGTAAGTGCTTCTACTACTTCAGATAGATGGAATTTTGAAGATGCAGGATTTGCTTTTCGATCAGGTACTAGAGACCAATCAGTTTTGGCTTTACCTGGAAATGTAGGTACAAACTCACTCACTACTAATGCAGGAGTTACTTTAAATACTACAAATTTTAATGCAATTACACACAATGGATCTGCTATTTTTCCAAGTAACTATGTTACTGCAAATGGAGTTAGTAATTGGGGTAGAATATCCGAACCTGATGCTAGTCGTTTAATATATACAAGTGATGGAATGGGTGTTCCTTCTCCTGGTGAAGTAGATGCTATCAAAGTAACTATAAAATTTCCAAATGGTTTGTTGGGACAGAAGCCAGGGGACGGGGCAGAAGAAGCAGGTTTTGCCGAATTTCAAATTCTTTTTGAATATTCTGTGACAGGCAACTTTGATGATACAAAAACTTATGTAGCTTACGGACATTCAGACGCTCAACTAGCGGCAAGGGTTCCTAAACCTGGAAGAAGTGCAGATGACTTTGGAGGTCATGCAGGTAAATTCTTTACAACAGGTACTGTATCAAAGAAAACTAAAACAGCTTTTGTACAAACATTTAGCTGGAGTGTAGCTTCTTTACAACCTTTTACTAAATATAGAATTAAAATATCAAAAATAACACCTACTAATGGATTTAATGAAAGAAGATATTGGTACAATGCTACGCAACTTCAATCAATTCAAAATATAATTACCGATAAAACTTCTTATCCTTATACTGCATATGCAGCTACTATATTTGGTGCAAAAGATTTTTCATCTCCTCCAAGAAGAGGTTTTGAAATAAGAGGACTACAAGTTAAAGTACCTACCAATTACTTTTCTAGACATGAATTAGGAGAAGGAAGTCAGCCATCGTATACTAGAAAGGTAACTAATAATATTACTACTACAAATGAAACCGAATACCAAGATTGGGATGGAAATTTTAGAGGAGATATTAAAACTTTTACAAATCCAACCCATTCTAACTACGCTACAGTATGGACAGATAATCCAGTCTGGATATTACTAGATATACTAACAAATGATAGATACGGTCTGGGTAAGTTTGTAGATCCTTTAGATGATTTTTCATATATAGATAAGTTTCAACTATTTCAAATTGCTAAATATTGTGATGAATTAGTACCAGATGGAAAAGGCGGACTAGAACCAAGATTTACTGCAAACTTATACCTGTCAAAAATGGAAGAGGCTCAAAAAGTGGTAAATGATTTGCTTTCTATATTTAGAGGTTTATTAATTTGGTTTGATGGTAAGTTTACTCCAACTATAAATGCTTATAAAAGTCCTGTATATACTTTTACTAAAGGTAATGTAATCGGTGGAGAGTTTAATTATCAAAGTACTTCTACAAGATTTCGTTCTAACCAAGTAAGAGTTACTTGGAATAACCCTGAAGATAATTATAAACAAGACGTAGAAATTGTTGAAGATACACAAAATATATTAGAAAGTTCAAAGATAGTATCAAAAGCTGTAACTGCCACTGGATGTACTAGTCAAGGGCAGGCTCATAGATTTGGAAAATGGCATTTATTAACAGAAAAACTAGAAAAAGAAATAGTTAGTTTTTCAACAGGATTAAACGCAATAGCATTAAGACCTGGAGATGTTATAGAAATTCAAGATGCAGATTTAAATGAAACAGAACACTCAGGTAGAGTTTCTAATACAGGCACACGTAATACAACAACCATACCTTTAGATAGAGAGATTAGTCTTAATACTTCAACTAAAGCTTACAAACTTAATTTAATATTCCCTAAAGGAGGGGCATATTTATCGCAGGATAAAGCAACTATAAATTCTACAGATTATATATTAGGAGATTTAGTACTCCTTGACGAGTCTGGAGCTTCTATAGATACTCAAGAAAAAGCAAGTAATGTAAAAGATGATTCAGATAATTTAGTACAATTATTTTGGTCTGAATCAGTTAGAGTAGAATCAAAACCTGTAGGTACTTTTACAAGTACTTCTGTCACAGTAACTTCAGCATTTTCAGAAACTCCTGATGCAGAAGTTATTTGGTCTTTATCTTCTACATTAATTGCAACAGGGCAAGAAGAAGAAAACATTACTCCAAAAGAATACATTATTGTAGATACTGAAGAAAAAGAAAAGAACATAATAGTACTATCCGCAGTAGAGTATAGCAAAGAAAAATTTGAATTAGTAGATAGAGGATATGTTACAGAAATAGTATCTGAGCATCAAAAACCACCTTTAAAATCTGATATAGTACCTCAAGTAGAATCTTTAACAGCTTCAGTATCTACTTCGTCTATAGAAACTTCTAATACAACTGCTACCAATGGCAGGGCTGATTTGCTAATTAGTTGGCAACCTCCTGTACAAATTAGACAAAGTACAGAATCTACAATCTCAGGAGCAGTTAATAATAGTACTTCAGTAACCTTAAGTTCTTCTAATACAACCATAGACGTAGGTATGCGAGTAAGACACTCTAGTATTTCTGGAGTAGTGACTGTATCTGCAATAGATGGAACAGCACTTACTTTAAGCTCTGCAGTAACTTTAAGCAGTGGAGTTGAGCTATCATTTAAGCATGATATACCTGATGAAAATATAATAGGATATAATGTAAAAGTAGTAGGCCCAGAAACTAATGACATGGCAGATTGGGAAACTAGAGGCAATGCTTATTTTAAATTTGTAACTGCTGAAGATACAACTACAAGTCTAAAAGGAATTGTAGAAGGTACTTATTATGTACATATAAAAGCAGTCAATATTATACAAAACTTATCCGCGCCTTCAACTGTAAGAATAAACTATACGGCACAAAAGTATAGTGTTCCTACAGGACAAAACAAATTACTAGGAATAGATAAAGGAGGAGTATTAGATAAAGCACTTACTATAAACTCTGGAAGTGGAAATGCAATTATAGCAAGTAATACTTATTCTTTTACTCATAGTAATGGAACTGTATTTCATAATACTTCAAATAATGCAGATACATACCAACAAAGTTTTTTTGGAATTGGATCAAGTAGTGTAGGTTATTTACTTTATGATCACGGCTCTTCAGATACATTGAAAGCAGTACAAATATATGAAGATGATACTGCAACAGATATTGATGGTAATAAATTAAACATTGAATACTGGAAAGAAGTTGACGCTACAAATAATGGACTAACAACTAAAACAGGGGCAGTAAGTATTACCGACAGTTCTGCTACTCTTACAGGCTCAAGTACTGCCTTTACAACTGAATTTGATGAAGGAGACTTTATAGTACTAGGTGCAGGTTCTACCGCTTTTTATGCTTATATAAACTTTATAGAAAGCGACACCATAATGGACTTAGATAGAGTACCTACTAGAAACTATAGTGGAACAACAATTAAGAAATTAAGTTATGTTCCTAACTATGCAGAAGATCAAATACTTGCAAAAATCGCTACAGATGGTAGTACTACATACAGTATAGAAGATACTTATGCAATAACTGCAGGACTTGATGGAGCAGCTTCAGCGGCTGGTGAAGATGCAAGGAGCGTAAAACTCACAGCAAGTTCTTTTGTAGTTCGATATAATACTTCTGACACAGTAACTAGTAATAATATAACTTTTACAACAGATGGACAAGGTACGGGAAGTAATGCACAGACATTTAGATTCCTAACTAAAGAATCAGGAGAAAGTTCTTTTACACAAAGACAAGCATTCAGCTCTACCAGCACCTTCACTTTAGCAGACTCTGAAGAGCCAGCAATTGGTGGAGAAACTCAAATAAAAGTTGAGATGAATGAAGCAGGATCTTCCTCTAATCCAGTTGCAAGTGATACAGTTACAGTCTATGCGATACAAGATGGAGCAGCTTCAGCAGCTGGAGACGACGCTGTAACAGCTTTCTTAACAAATGCTGCTCATGTCATATCTACTAACTCTTCAGGAAGCAATCCAAGTTATACAACAGCAGGTGGACTCTTTGATGTCTTCGTTGGAGCAGATAGAAGAACATTACATAATGATGTAGATTTTTATGTAGGAGCTACAGGAACAAGTACAAGTTTAACACAGAATGGATTAACTTTAACATTTAATAATACAGATGGTAACTCTGCAAAAGGTACTTATACTTTATCAGGAAGTAGTTGGTCTACGGACTCTGAAAGTTTCACAGTAAGAGCAGTTCTAGCTTCTTCTGTTCCAGGAATAAGCAGTGCTGTAACAATTACAAGAATTTACTCAATATCAAAATCAAAAACTGGAGTAGATGGAGCAACAGGTAATGAAGTAGCAGAAGTAAGAATATATTATAAACAAAATTATGCCACTACAGTGCCTAGTACTCCAAGTGGTGGAACTTATAATTTTGCTACGAAAGTATTTACTCCCCCTTCAGGATGGTCAACTACACTACCGACAACTAATTTCTTAGAGATAGTATATTCTTCAGTTGCTACAGTAACAGGAGCAAGTACTGCAACTTCAGTAAGCCCAGGAACATTTAGTGCACCTTCAATTCAGATAGGAGTTACTCCTACTACAAATTATATATTTAGAAGAAGTGCTTCTCAACCTACAAAACCAAGCCCTGCAGATTATCAAACTGTCCCTTCAGGCTGGTTCGATGATATAGCTAATGTAGGCTCTGGACCAAATCCTATATGGAGTTCTTTCGGTAAGGCAACATTTAGCCCCAGCAACAGAACATTTATAACTACTTGGCAGGACGCAGTACAGCAGGAAGGAAGTGCAGGAGCAGCAGGAGCAGACGGAGATCCGGGAGCAGATGGAGATGATGGAGATGATGGAGCATCAAACTTTACAGTCTTCCAAGAATCAAGTAGCGCACCAAACACTCCGACTCCAGGAACTCCAAATCCACCAACAAGCTCTTGGTACTCTACTCTTACTGCTGCAAGAAACGCAGTATCTGGTAACGGATTAGTATGGTTTTCTGTAGGTACAAAACCAGGAACAAGTAATACGATTACTTGGAGCATACCTATAAGATACGTAGAAGATTATGGAAACTTAGGAGGAACAAAACCACCTGAAGATGCTAATAAATTTACACCAATTGCCGATTCCATAGAGGGTCGTTGGAGATTCTCAATAAACGATGGTAGTACAACAGATGTAGATGTTTTTTCTAGTGAAGAAAGAACTAAACTAGATAGATTAAGAGATGGAAAAATACCAACAAGTGATTCAGTATTACTAGAAAATACCACAGCTTCGCAAGCTAAAGCTACAGCAGCTGAAAACGCGGCTAAACTACAGGAGTCTACTAATAGGGTTACATTCCCAACTGATAATACAGAAGGAAGATTCAGTTTTTCTATTGGTGGAGGCACTGCCGTTGTAAACGATGTTTTCTCTAGTGGTGAAAGAACTAAACTAGCCAACTTAAGAGCAGGAACTTTGCCAGGAGGAACAGGCACTATAGAAAGTACTACAGGTTCTCAGGCTAAAGCAACTACAGCTCAGACCAATGCAGCTACCGACGCCACGACAAAATCAGATGCAGCAGAAGCAGCAGCTAAACTACAAGAGTCTAATAACAGAGTTACCTTCCCAACTGATAATACAGAAGGAAGATTCAGTTTTTCTATTGGTGGAGGAACTGCCGTTGTAAACGATGTTTTTTCTAGTGAAGAAAGAACAAAGTTAAATAATTTAAGAGCAGGAACTGCTCCTGGAGGAACAGGGAGTATACTAAATTCAGGAATAGCCCTAACTTCAGCAGGAGTACTATCAGGAGCAGGCGGCGGAACACTAGATCTTGATGATATAAATGACACAGGTACTACTAAAGCAGGGGCTGTAAGAGCAAATGCAGGATTAGCCTCAAATGGAGATGTTAATAAAACAGTTCCTGTAGGTAAAGGTGGTACAGGACAAACAAATACAAATAAGTTCTTAAATAGTGATATTGGTATTGCTATGGATGGAACTAATGTAACTATAACTAAAGCGGGAGATACTAATTCAGCCGTTGCTATTCCAGGTACTTTAAAAAATGACAATGTTAATATAGAGATAGATGGAGATGATATAACTTTAGCTAAAACAGGTAGTGTCAATTCTGTAGCCTCAATACCTACTACACTCAAAAACTCTACTATAGAAATTAATGCTACAACAGGGGTTATAACGGGTATTACTGGAGATGGCATTGCTATAAGAAATGATAAGACCACTAAAGATAATGTTGGGTTAGGAAGTGTAATTAATGCTGCTCAGGTAAGAGCAGACTTAGTTGGTGCTCCTAGTACTATTCTTAATGCTAATACTACTAAGACAGATGTTGGGTTAGGAAGTGTAATTAATGCTGCTCAGGTAAGAGCAGACTTAGTTGGTGCTCCTAGTACTATTCTTAATGCTAATACTACTAAGACAGATGTTGGGTTAGGAAGTGTACCTAATGTGGATGCTACTAATGCTAGTAATATATCAGCAGGTACAATACCTATTGCTAGAACACCTACTACCGTTAGAAACAACAGTATTAGTTTTAGTAGACCAACTACGGGAACTTTAAGATTAAACAATGGTTCAAATAATGACATAACACTAACAGCAGCTGATGCTCAAATAACATCAGATTCAAGCGGTATAAATGTAGCAAATGTACGAAAAGCAACACATAATGGTAATGCTATAAACTCTTCTGGAAACGTAACTTCAAGCATGAACGTTGCAAGTGGAGGAAGCATAGTAGTAGGAAATATAACAATAGATGGAACAAACGGGAGGATTTTAATTACAGACTAATGGCAAATCGAATATTATTAGGAGACATAGGAAGTACCTTTGGGCTCAAAGTATCTAGAGCAGGTACTGATGTTACAAGCGGAGCAGATAAAGATATGCTCTTTGACTCTACAAAAAATAGAACAGGGCAAATATATGGAGGAGGAGCTGGCATAACATTTGTAGATAGCTCTAGTGATCAAGAAGTATATGTAAGAGGCTCAGTGAATAGATTTGGTACAGCATTTATTAATCCAGTAAATTTAACAGGAAAGAAAATAATAATAGATGGAACAACAGTAACTCTTAGCACAACAACAACATCGTTTGGGGTCACTTTTACTACTGTAGACAATATGAAAGCAGATATTAATGCTGCGAGTATATCAGGTGTTACTGCAGGTACTAGTAGTTTAAGTAGCACCGACAAAAGATTAAGGCTTGAAAAAATAAATTCTGATATGGTAATAAGTTATCCTGCATCCAATTCTCTAGAAACATTTGTAGGAATAGCTGGAGGAACATATGACTATCCTGAGCTGTCTACTTCTGGAATAAACTTTTTAACTGGAGGAGCATCAAATAAACCTAATTTAGGATATATACCTTTAGTACTTTTATCGGAGCAACATGCAGGAGGATATGAAGGTGAAGCCGATGAAATATATGAATCTGTAAATAGACTCAATCTATTCAAAACAACTTCTAGTACTATACACCCAGTAGCTGCACAAGCATCTCTACCTGCTGATCAAAGCAGCCAAGGTACAGCTGTAGGCGCTCCTGTAGGTATAGGAAGATTTTATGAATATAGCGACGGTGACTATCCGCAAGAAACAGAAATGGTCAATGCAAATTTCTTTGTAATAAGAATACCTTGTGCATATGGCTATATGACAACTACTTATTTTGGAACGTAATCATGGCAAATAGAATAATACTAGGAAAAAACACAAATAGTAATCATGGGCATAGTTCAAGTACTCCAGGATTTGGACTTTATATATCAAGACCGGGAAAAGATGTAACTACTTGTACTGCAGATGAATTAATTTTTAATACTGACAATGGAACAGGAACAAGTTTAGGAAGAATAATATCTATGTATCAACTTGCACCTATACCACAAGCAGGAGGAGGAACAAACACTACGACCACTTCCAGTATAACAGCAGGAAACTCAGTAACTTTAGATATAAGTAGTATAGATTTTGGTATTGATTTCGGTTTCATTAGTTTTGGACTTTTAGCTCCAGTAACATATGGGTCAGGGTCAACTGCAAGTTCTTACGATTATAATGTGAGTGAGTCTTTGGAAACAATAACTATTGAAAATACAGGAGCAACATCTTTAACTGTAAAATCATATGTAGTACCTAGGTACTCTAATTTGGCACTATTCTAATGGCAAATCGAGTATTATTAGGTAAAAGAGGAAGCACAGACCACGGTCTATTTGTTTCTAGATCGGGACAGGATGTATTAACTTCTACTCAACCTTTAGGGTTTGATTCAAGAGCTGCAGAAAGTTTACTTGTACATTCAGCCTCACAAGGAATACTAGTTCCAAATGTTCAAAATAGCTCAGGAGTACAAATTAGTTTTACATTTAATGGAGTAACTGAAAATCAACATACCGCGACTATTACACATAATTTAGGTTATGTACCTTGTTTTGTAGTACGATGGTGTACTTATAATCAAATTACTAGTGGCTTAGCAACTGAAGTCTATCCTCCTTTCTCATACTACTTAGATGAAAGTGCTAGAACAGAAGAGGGAGAGGAAGACGGAGATGAAGTAGAGTATCCAGGAAGGACTGCAGAATCGGGACTAATAGTAAGCAGTACAACAAATAATACTATAGTATTAAAAAACACAGTAAGACAGCATCATGACGATGATACAACAGAAACAGCAGCAGGGTACATGAGAGGAACAATTCCTTTTACTGATTCTAGATATTTTTGGAGTTGTGTAATATTTACAGCAGAAAATTTTTTAAACGGAGAAAGTTTATGATATATAATATATTTTATGATAATAATAAAAACATAGTGTGGTCTACTACAGGACTAATCAATGACGCAATAAAAAGCGCACAAGCAGATTTAGGAAACAGTCACGTTGCCTTAGAATCTGAAAATATACCTGATGGCAATTTCTATGTAAATAGTGATGCAACTGCCTTAGTTGAAAAAAGTATATTTAACTGTGTGTTTTCAACAACAAATCCTGCTATTGATGAAGTAATCAATGTAACAGGTGTTCCCGCAGGTACAGAAGTATTCAAAGATGGAGAGTCTGTAGGAACTATGACAGATACTACACTAACCCTTACGACTCAAGAACCTGGGCAGTATATAATAAAATTTAAAAAACTTCATTATAAACAACATAGTGGAACAACAATAACAGTAAAGAGGTATGGACAATGAATATAAATTTAAGTAAAGGAGAAACTCCAGCACAACAAAGAGCAAAATACTATACACTATTAAAAGAGCAATTGGATAATCTATTTCACGATATAGACAACGGTAAGTTTGGTGATGCAGCAAAAACTGGACAATTTTATTTAGCTAGAAAAGCAGTAAAGGACAAGTACCCTACTTCGTAAAGCTATATAATAGACATTCCAAATTTAGTTCTTGACAATAGGTTAAAATATTTGGTATAATTACAACATTGGAGGTATAAAATAAACAATGAGTGCAGGAAAATATGACATAACTATCGAACAGGGCAGTGACTTCTCTTTGCAACTTACTGTGCAAGAATCAGGTGCGGCAAAAAACTTAACAGGTTATAGTGTTAGAGGGCAAATGAGGTCAAGTGTAGATGCAACAGCAATAGCAGCTTCTTTTAC
>Ga0315320_10001771_pt1 | contig 17915 bp, 15 predicted proteins | sample M140m21515metaG_FD_203458 | JGI IMG/M metagenome (GOLD analysis project Ga0315320, IMG submission 203458) | Ammonia-oxidizing marine archaeal communities from Monterey Bay, California, United States - M1 40m 21515 | ecosystem: Environmental > Aquatic > Marine > Coastal | place: USA: California... | reverse complement strand
CTGAGGCTAGGCAAGCAACACTGAGGCTAGGCAAGCAACTTTCAGGGCAGTTTGAAATCGGCATTGCCTACCGTTCATGCGGGCAGGTCTGTTGCACGATTCGTGCGGCTCGCGGGATCGATTCACCGCCAGCATTTTGCTGTCGCAGGTGTTTGCGAATGTTTGCAAGTATCGCTGGCCGACTACTGCAGCGCTAGTTTCTGCACGGGCGTGTCGAGTTTCAGGTCAACGCTTTGAACAGGCAGTTCAAGCCAATCAGTGATCAGCATGCGTTGAACCAGAGGTTCTTCAAGGTGCTTGTGAACAATCTTCATTAATCGATCACGGATTTGATTCTGGGTGGGGTCTTTGAGCCACCTTGGGTCGACCTGTCGGAGCGTTTGCTCCGCTGTCTCGCGTATCTGCAAACGCATCATGTGAAGGCGTTCTTCGCCTCTGCGGAGCTTGGTTGGATCAACAACGGCATGCAGCTTGAAATGATAAACCTTGGCGAGATCGTTGACAGGCTGAAAGCGATAGCTGCCCATCTCGACGACTGTGGTGTCGAGGTTGCTGAGCCGGGAAACTCGACTACGCACGTACCCAATCACCGCCGCGTGAACGACGACCATCATGACGATAAGGCATGCGCCCCAGTAGCGACGAATAAGATTCACAGCAGCAGTCTCAGAAACGATGAGGGGAACGAACGAACAGGTAATCCCGCAGGGCAGGCCGATTCGTACCGATTGCAACGATTCGACGGATTTCAGGTCAGAACAGTTCCGACCCTCTGCAGAAGCCTAGGGCACGATTTTGGGCTGTGCGGCTGATTCCCTGACATCGAATGCAGAATAGTGCTGATGCCAGCGTTAAAACTTCCGCGTCAAAATGCGGGGCAGCGATCTAAATAGAAGATTTCGTTATAGTTTCGTCACCAGAAGGCTCTTAGGGTTGAGCGTCGTATTGTGCCGAATGAACGGGTTGAAACTCAGGCAATACTCCAATCCACTTGTATCTCATCAAAGGGGAAATCGAACGATGGACCGCCTTCAGCAGCCAGAATCGGCTCGAGTATTGATTTTTACCAGTCCCAAGGCTGGGAGTGGCGTTGGTCGGGAGCAGGTTCCACGTCTCGAGAAGTTGCTGTGTGAATTGGGGGTTGAGGTCAAGATTGTTCACCAAGTTGATCAGCTTCGTCTGTTGGTGGCTGAAGGAGCTCCAAGAGGTGGTGAGACCATCGTGGTTGCTGCCGGTGGTGACGGAACTCTTTCCTTGGCCTGCGCTACCCTGTTTTTGAGTGTTGAAAACAGTCACGAAGAGGTTCAGCGTTTGTCTGAAAGTGATTCAGCTTTGACTGCAGAGGGCGGGTGCGAGTCTGGCCATGTGACGGTCCTGCCAATGCCGCTGGGGACCGAGAATCTGCTAGCCAGACATTTCGGGCAGTTAGCGGATGCTGCCGAAGTGCTCAAGACGATTCGCTACGGGCAACTGTTCAAGCTGGATGCGGGTTTAGCAAATGGTAAACCGTTCCTAGTCATGGCAACATGTGGATTTGATGCGGAGGTGGTTCGTGAAATGCACGAGCGACGTCAGGGGCATATCAATCGCTTCAGCTACTTTGTGCCTATCTTCAATGCCTTATTGAGGTATCGATTTCCAAAGCTCAACTTGGTGGTCGACGGCAGGGATGTTGGTAAGTGTTGCTGGGTGATGAGTTTTAATTTGCCCAAGTACGGTGGCGGGCTTGAGATCGAGCCGAACGCTTTGGGAGATGACGGTTTTTTGGATGTCATTGTTTTCGAACGTGGATCCATTGCTAGCGGGCTGCGTTATGTAGCAGGCATTTGGACAGGGCGGCATCTGGATGCGGAGGATGTAACGCGTCTTCGCGGCAAGAGCATTCGAGTTGAAGCACGCAAGTCGGTGGCGTTTCAGCTGGATGGCGACTACGGCGGCCAATTGCCGCTTGAAATCACGACATTGCCCGCCGCTGTGCCATTGCTGGTACCGAATGCGGAAGAATAGTCAGACTTTGGCTTAGCGTTGAAATCACCTGAGGGCGGCAAGAAGAGGCCATCGGGACATGTGTTGTCACGGATGCGTCGTTGGCCCGCTTTGGGCGATGCACTCGCTTTCGGTGATGCGTTCGACGCTAGTGCTGCAATGGATCAGGTGCAAAAAGTGCGATGGGCGGTGTCTGCGATGGCAGACGGCTTGCCGCAGACGTCAGCTTAGCCGAAACTTTGAATTCTGACGCTCGATCTGATTCACCAACCAATCTTGGCGACATTTTTATGAACAGTGTGACTGTTGGCAGTTATTCGTGTGGTCCGGGGCAACCGCTGTTGTTGATCGCGGGGCCATGTGTCTTGCAGTCGGTTGAACTTGGTTTGGAAATTGCTGAGCCGCTGGCCCGACTTAATGAGCGATCTGATGTTAACGTTGTCTTCAAAGGCTCGTTCGACAAAGCAAATCGAACAAGTTTAAATGCGGAGCGAGGGCCTGGATTAGAGGAAGGCCTCAGAATGATGGAAGCGATCGGCAGCAGGACCGGGTTGCCCACCACTACCGATCTGCATCTGCCAGAGCAGGCGGCAGCTGTAGCTCAGGTTTGTGATCTGCTGCAGATCCCGGCTTTTCTGGCTCGCCAGACCGATCTGCTGGTGGCAGCAGCTGGAACGGGGAGGCCTTTGAATGTCAAAAAGGGACAATTCATGTCGCCCGAGGACATGAAATATGTCGTTGACAAGGTGCAGGGCAGTGGCGACGGTGGCGTCATGTTGTGCGAACGGGGGACTTTCTTCGGCTACGGACGGTTAGTCAACGACATGCAGTCGCTGGTCTTGATGCGAAATTTAGGCGTCCCTGTCGTGTTTGACGCCACTCATAGCGTGCAGCGGCCAGGAGGATTGGGGGGGGCGACCGGTGGAAACCGGGAAATGGTCGAACCATTGGCCCGCGCAGCCGTAGCAATCGGTACCGACTCGCTCTTTTTCGAGACACACCCTGATCCGGAGACGTCACCGAGCGATGGGCCGAACATGATTCCGCTGAATGCCTTTGAGGCGACGATAGCACGTCTGCTGAAACTGCGTGAGGTTGCACTGTCGCTGACCGCAGACGCGTGATTGTTCGGCTGAGCGTTGATCTCCACCCCCCTCCAAAAAAAAGTACCATCGGAGACACGCCACCTACGTTCTTCCGCGGCGGATCCCGTCTCGTCTGCGGTTGACTACTGACCTTGGCCATGTCGACTTGGAAGTAAGATAGAACGATGCGGAAATTCACGAAGCCAGCGACGCACGCAAGCGGACTTGTAATGCCACCCAGAAAACTTTCGCTCTTGGGACTTGCCTTCGCCGTGATGCTGGCAGTTGGTTGTAGCGATAACACTGCCAGGGTAAGGGCGATTGAGCGGCAACGGCAGGCTCGAATCCAAGCCGACACTACCGTTGATCATCTTGGGGAGGTTCACGGTCTGTTGTCGAGGCTTGTTGAGCTTAACCCACAGGAGGCTCAACGAGAGGTGATCTACCATCTGAATCGGTGGGGCGAAGGCAAGGAATTCGAAGGCGAGAAAGCCACAGCATTGCTAAAGACGATTAGTGCGGTGATCCCCGAAGAGCAGGCTCGTGCATTGACCGAGCAAGCATCGTTCGTTAGCTCCGACACCGATTACTTGAGGGATTGCTACCTGTTCCGTCAAATCTCCGAGTGGGTTGACCGTGAGTCGGGTGAAGACCCAATGCTGACAGAGTGGTTGAATGGAATCGAGGGCCAACTTCCCGAAGAGGAGGTTGTGAAACTAAGGACGGCAGTGCGGCTTTTTGACTGGACGGTCAGAAACGTGGGGTATGAACCGCTACAGCCTGAGAAAAGCTTGTTGCCACATCCGCCGTTCCCCGGTGGAATGTCGATCCCAGAGTTTTCGTTGGGCATGAGGTTTCAAGGTCCAGGATACCGGCAGACAGATTACGAAACCGTCTGGCGTGGTCTTGGCGATTCGCAGCAGCGTGCAGGCGTATTCACACAACTGTGCCGACAGGCTTCCATTCCGGCGTTTGTTTTGGCGACTCAGTCTGATCAGGATGGAACGCTCACGCCATGGAGTGTTGGTGTTCTGATCGGTAAGGAAGTTTATTTGTTTGAGCCCGAGCTTGGGTGTTACGTGCCGGGACCGGGGCAAGTGGGAATCGCAACCCTGAGCGAGGCACGGTCTGATGCGTCAGTGTTGCGACGTTTGAACGTCGTTTCTTACTTCGAATACCCGGTTTCAAAATCTGATGTGCAACAATCGATTGCTCTTTTGAACGTTACACCAGAAGCGGTCAGCCTTCGTATGAAGCAGCTTGAGTCAGGTTTGACGGGGAACCGTCGGATGACAACCTTTGTTGATGTTGATGCGTTGGCAATCGAAATTGATGCTGTGCCGGGAATTGCAGGAGTCCGACTTTGGGATGTCCCTGTGCTGGCTGAGGTTTATGCTGCCGAACTGAAGGCTGCTGCAATGCGTGATCCGCTTTTGACTTTCTGGTCGGTAGCGTCGTGGGCTATTCTCGATGGTATGAGCGACAATGCAAAATTATTAGCATTGGCTCGCTGGCGCCATCTGCACGGGCAGTTTGACAAAGATGACGAGGAAGATGCTGAGGGCGCGAGAGTGCTTTACCTTCAGCAGCGTGCACCTGAATTCGAAATTGAAGATCTTGGTATCGACGTGAACTTACAAAAGCAATACGGAGTTCGCCGCGAACTGGGGATGGATGAGAAGCAATATGAGATGCAACTACGTTATGCCCAAGACTTGATGCGAATGGGCAAGAACGCTGCTACCTATTGGGTCAGCTTGATTCAGTATGACGACGAGAGGTACGAAACAGCTCAAACTTGGTTCTCGAAGCGAGTTCTTGATTCAGATTTGATCTCGCGTCGCGAATTGACAGGCGATGTGTTGTCACCGTGGGTGGCTGCGGCACGGTACAACCTTGCCCGAAGTTTGGAGCGGAGCGGTAAAATAGATGAAGCCATTGAGCTTTACAAAACTGACGGCGATCCGCAGGAGCATGGAAATCGACTCCGGGCTCGATTGTTGGATAAACGGCGTCGAACGCTGGAGACGGAGACGGAGCCACAGTCCGCAGCGAGTGAGTAATGAATCGGCTGATCCCTAGCACCGTTTCAGCATGGTGGATGGTCTTTCCCGTCGGCGGTGTGAATGACTGAGTTGCGTTGTAACCGGAGGGGGCGATGCATGGCGATTGGGGCTTGGGTGGTCTTTCGGGTTGGCGGCCATCAGACGCTCAGTCGAGTTTTTCAATCCGGATGCTTCTGAGTTCCCTTGCGACTTCCGGGAGGGCCTCATCCACAATCCCTGCCTCTGCAAGTTGTACGAGAGACATTTGCGGGTCAATCGGGCATGATTTCAGTAAGACCAATTCGTCTGCATCGACCTGATGTGCTAGTAAAGCTGCGATCGAGTCAGTCGTGGTTCGCCAGTCATGAGGAATTCGAGTGTCGGGGACGTTTGTGCTTTTGTTGTAGAACACCGCGGGCGTGATCACGGTGGGCAGCGAAAGCATCTGCGAGCTGGGAAGCATTTTTCCTAAATGTAGCATTTCCTTCCATGCTTGCTCGGTTTTGATCAACGGGCAGCCAAGAACATCTGCTGCAAAGCTGGCGGTGGCTGTTAATAAATCAACGCACATCCAGTGCGTCTGTTGGGGGTCCATTGCGTGCTGTTGATCGAGTTCGCGCACCGCATCAATCAATTTGCCGCCGCCAATGATTATCATCGTCTGGTCTGCGGGGTGGGCATCCAGCCAGTGGTTGACGGCCGTTGCGAGATTTGATCGCAGCAGCATGCTTCCGCCAATCTTGATAATCCGCCGCATCGTCAAGCTCTCACTGAGTTTTGCTGAATTTGAGCCGCGCTACTGCGTAGGCAGGTGCGCACCGTGCAACCTCGTTTCCAAGGTGATCAGCCAAATGTAGCGTGGGTTGTCCATCGGGCTTGGAGACCAACACTTGGCCATGACCGCTCAGCACCCAAGTATGGTGCTCGTGATGTTGTTGGATGGCATGTGCGATTTGTTCGGTCGCTGCTGCAATGATTTGATGGGCCAAGATTTTGGCGTCATGAACGTTGATGGTTCTACGATCCAGGCCGATCATTCTGGCAAGACGATTTGCTGCGAGCACTCGTGATCTTGGTTTGCCATCAGCGCTACTGCAGTCACTGGCATCTTCCTCGGTATGTCCGAGCAGAAGCATGGCATCATCCATGGTTGCAAATGCTTCATTCATCACCGGTGTGGAGATGCCTCGATACTCAAGATTGCTGACAAGACCGCAGACCGGGGTTCGTCTGCAACCGATATAAACAAGAGACCCGTCACACAGGCGGTCGTAATCTGTGAGTGCGTCGGTAGCAACTTTTTGTCCCGAAATGGGGATGATGTCGGTGGTGGTTGATCCTATATCGATCAACAACGCGTCGGATGCAATTTCGCGGCCCACGAAATTGGCGAGTGCGTGCCAATTGGCTGCTGCGATCAGGTCTGGACTTTCACAGGCAATCTTCGCTTGGTGAAAACGGCCGTCGACACCATAAAATCGTACGCTTGGGATGGCAAGCGTTTCGGCTGCCTGGCAGGTCTGATGAACGATGTGCTCAACACCAACTTTGCGGTCGAGAAAACAGTCTGCTAGTTCACCTGTCATGGTAACGGCTAGTTCATCAGGACTGGTACCATGGTCGATAAAGTGCTTTTGGATGTCCTCGAGCAAGCTTTGTGAAAGCAGTTCGGGGGTCAGCCACATAGCAAATTCACGTGCCGCAGCGGTACCACATGAGCTGGCATACTTCAGGTTGGCCCCACCGATGTCGATTCCAAGAACTATCTGTTGCATGTTGGGGTTCAGGCACTCTCGATCACATTGTCATTGATCCAAACGTCTCCATCGGGAGTCCAGCGAACCGAGTTGGCCGTGGTGCAACAGGAGACAGCGCCGGTTTCCATATCAAAGAGTCGTGCCGCGAGGTTCCCGTTGATCATCCGACGCAGGCCCACGTAGGATGTGGTCAGGCGAGGGTTGATCTCGATCACGCAGTCTTCGCTGGGACGTTCTCCGAGGAGTAGATCGAGGCCGACAAAGCCACGCGCCGTTGGTGGCATGGCAACGATCGCTCGTGATGCCAGCGCCGTTGCCCGGCGTTGAGCATCGTCATCCAGCGGGCCCGCTCCACCACCGTACTCACAATGGGATCCAGACAAGTCTTGAGAGACTGCAGGCAAGAATGTGTGTTGAGTCGCAGAAGCTACCAAGGCGATCGAAATGGCACGCCCTGGTATCCACGCTTGCAGAATCCCATCCTCAGTCAAGTCAGTCGACGCTTTTTCGAGCGAATCGTAAACTCTGATTTCCTGAGTCCCACATCCGTCACGTGGTTTGACCACAAATTTCTCGAAGCGTTGCAGTTGCGCTTCCATGCGACGGTCTGTCAGCGTCATGTACGGTGGGTGAGACACGCCCGCGGTGTGCAAGATTTTTGCGGTCAGGTGCTTGTCGCTTGCTGTTCGTAGGAAATCGCCGCTACCCGCAATCACATCGATTCCGCTGGCTCGTAACATGCCAACCGCTTTCGCAAGAATCCCGTCGCTTTCAGGAGCGACAAGCAAAGCGGCGTCGCAAGTTTGTGCAGCTGTGACCCATTGCCCCCAAAGCGGCTGATCGCGGTCGATGTCGACCGTGGCTGCGGTGTTACTTGAGAATGAGCTTGCAAAACGAGGGTCAAGCGGGACCACTGTTTCAGCGACCTCGGCAAGGTCAGAAACGATCGACTGCAGCATCGCTGCACCCTCACGCCGTAGGCTTGATGGGATTTCCTCGATCGCTTGGTCAGCAAGTCCACCGCCGGTGACGTACTCTCCAACAAAAATGCGCATGTTGTTTGTCTCCGAACGGAAGGCACCGGGCATACGAGGAGCACGCGGCCGCCATGATACCGAAAACTGGTAGCCCTGTTGAAATGCCAAAAAGACAAGCCGACCTGAAAATTGATTCAGGCCGTACGGATTTCACAAGGCAGGGTGATAGAAAAAGCAGGGGGGCTGTACCTAACCCCTAAAAAATGCCTAGATGATCACGAGCTTCGTCGGTCATCAGGTCGGGCGTCCATGCAGGCTCCATTACCACCTTGACTTCGCAGGAAGCGACTTCTTCCAGTCCCTCCGCAGCACCTTTGGTTCCTGCAACCAGTTGCGGGCCGGCAGGGCACATAGGGCTCGTCATCGTCATCTCGATGTTAACCTCGTGTTTGCCGTCCGCATCTTCCTCGCCAATGTTGACCACGTAGATTAGTCCCAAGTCAACGATGTTGACGTAGAGTTCTGGGTCGATGACTTGTTTCAATGCTTCGCGAACAGTGTCTTCTGCAAGTGCCATGATGCGGATGTCCTGTGAATAGTTTGTTTGGGTTTGATAGATGAGAAATGAACCGCGTTACGTAACCAAATGTGCCGCTGCGCTGTGGTCTAGGCCGCTAGGGTTGCTCGGCATGTTCATTTCTTTTGAGGCACAGCACTCATCCGCCGTGTGATGCCGTGCTCCTGCCTCATTATAGGGGATCATTCGTATTCGCGTACTTGGCGAGCGATTGCTGCTGCGAGAGCCTCGCGAACACTTTCGATCGAGATTCGATCGAAAATCTGCTGGAAGAAACCGCTGACGATCATTCGTGTGGCTTCTTTACGGGTGAATCCCCGACAGCGAGCGTAGAAAATTTGTTCCTCGTCGACCTTGGCAGTCGTGCTGCCATGGGTGCAACGCACATCGTCCGCTTCGATCTCAAGTCCGGGGATTGAATCGGCCCGCGAGGTATTCGAGAGAACTAAATTATCGTTCCGCTGGTAGCCATCGGTTTTTTGTGCGTCCTTGTCTACCTTGATCATGCCCCGCCAAACTGTCCGGCTTTTGTCTTGCTGGGCGGCTTTGTAGAGAAAGTCGCTTCGGCATCCAGGTGCTTTGTGATGCTGCAGCGTGTGGTAGGCAATGTGCTGCCTTGCCTCAGTAAACATCACGCCGTTGACTTGGCTGTTGGCCCCAGGTCCGACGAGGTCAACTGTCTGATTCACCTTGGACAACGTTGATCCCATTGCAGCCAGAGTCCATTGAAGCGTGGCATCACGGTCTACCGATGCCTTTTGCTGGGCGAAGTTGTAGGTCTTGTGACCCCATTCCTGCAGGTTGACATACCGCAGGTGTGAGCCGGGTTTTTGGATCAGTTCGACGGCGCCCAAGTGGAGTCCAGACGCGTCCTGTGAAGCACCATTACTCTCGTGAAGTACGGTCGCTTCCGCACCATCTTCCAAAATGATCAGCGTGTGGGTGGTGTCCGTGCCGCCTTCGGACAGAATCGAACCAATGTGAACGGGGCGATCCAGCACGACTCCGCGTGGCACATACAGGATTTGCCCACCCGACCAGAATGCGGCGTGCAATGCTGCAAACTTGTCTTCATCCGGATCGAACGCTGTGAATAGGTGCTTTCGGACAAGGTCGGGATGTGTCTTGCACAGACGCGAGAGGCTTCCGAACACGATGCCACGTTCGGCAGCAGACTCGTCGAGGTTTTCCCCGACTACTTTGCTGTCGACGGTTTCGATACGGCCTGCAAGCTCAACGTCTTGCAGCAGCTGGTGTACTTGCTCGTGGTCCGCTACCGTTGACTCGCCTTGGTCTGGGCCAGTGGGAACACTGTATTTGCCAATCTGGAACGCTCGAATGTCGGTGCGAATCCATTCTTCATGCCGCCGCTCGGGCCATTGCATCGCCGAGCCATGTTGCCATGCATCCCGTCGCATGGCCAGCAACCAATCGGGTTCATCGCGTGATTCAATGAATGCATCGAATCCAGCCTGGTCGAAAGTCGTAAGAGTTGTTTGTGTCATGTTTCTTGATTGTCTACGCCAAACCGGCGGTGTAACAGTGGCGTCTTGATAGAGCTTGGAATCTGCCGTGCGCTGAACTCAGCAGCAGGTCGAAACCTTGCGGGAGGAACTTGAGCCTGACGCCCTGTCGAGGGCGTCAGGTAAATGAATTGAGTCGCAGGGGCGCGGCGGCTGTGCCTGATTATGGGTCAGGCATTCAGTCTTAGCCGACACTTCCTTCCATCTGCAATTGAATCAACCGATTCATTTCAATTGCGTATTCCATCGGCAATTCCTTGACCAACGGTTCGATAAATCCGTTGACGATCATGGTGCTCGCCTCTTGTTCAGTCAGCCCGCGACTGAGGAGGTAGAACATTTGTTCTTCACCAATCCTGGACACACTCGCCTCGTGCCCGATCTGGACATCCTGTTCGGCGATTTCGATGTAGGGATAGGTGTCGCTGCGACTTTCCGGGTCGAGAATCAGGGCATCGCAAACGACGTTGTTCTTGCTGTTGTGGGCGCCCGGTTCGACACGCACAAGACCTCGGTAACTGCTGCGACCACCGTTCTTGCTAATGCTCTTGCTGATAATTTGCCCCGTGGTGTTCGGAGCTTCATGAACAAGTTTGGCACCCGCATCCTGGTGTTGCCCGGCACTGGAGAACGCGATCGATAAAATCTCGCCTCGAGCACCTGGTTCCATCATGTGAACAGCAGGGTACTTCATGGTCAGTTTGCTACCCAGATTACCGTCAACCCACTCCATCGTTGCGTCACCGTAGGCATACGCTCTTTTGGTGACGAGGTTGTAGATGTTGTTGGCCCAGTTCTGGATCGTCGTGTAACGACAGCGAGCATTCTTCTTGACGATTACCTCGACAACCGCACTGTGCAGACTCTCCGTGGAGTACATCGGTGCGGTGCAGCCTTCGACGTAGTGAATACTTGCACCTTCATCGACAATGATCAGCGTCCGCTCAAACTGCCCCATGCTTTCCGCATTGATGCGGAAGTACGCTTGCAGTGGAAAGTCTACGTGCACGCCTTTGGGAATGTAGATGAACGAACCTCCTGACCAAACCGCACTATTGAGTGCAGCAAACTTGTTGTCCTCCGGCGGTATGATCTTGCCGAAATACTCTCGCAGCAGTTCAGGGTGCTCGCGTACAGCGGTATCCGTATCGGTGAAGATGACCCCCTGTTTTGCAAGGTCTTCTTCAAGGGACCCGTAAATCACTTCGCTCTCGAATTGTGCTTTCACACCTGAGAGAAATTTTTTCTCGGCTTCGGGGATGCCAAGCTTCTCGAATGTATCCTTGATTTCCTCTGGGACGTCGTCCCATGTTCGCCCTTGGCCGGCGGTGGGCTTCAGGTAGTAGAAGATATCCTGGAAGTCGATATCGATATCGCCACCCCATTTCGGCATGGGACGCGACTCGAAAATCTCCAGTGATTTGAGTCGGAATTCACGCATCCAGTCCGGCTCATTTTTGATGTCCGAAATCTGATTTACAATCTCAGCGTTGATGCCCTTCTGCGCCTTGAAGACCCCTGTGGTCTCGGTGCGGAAGTTGTACTTGTTGATTTCACCCAGTTCGGCGGATTCAGTGATGTCAGTTGCCATGAGTATTTCCTGTTGCTCTGTGTCGTGATCCCGTGTGATTCAGCTGCCAGTCTCTATCTAGACAGCCGCTTCTTCAGCAAGCATTTCCTGGTTTGCCGCTTCGGCATCCGGGTAAGCATTGCGTATGCGGTCGTATCCGTGCTCGTGCAGTTCGTCTGCCAGTTCACGGCCTCCTGTCTCAACTAGTCTTCCGCCCAGCATCACATGGGTGAATTCAGGTGGATTGTGTTCGAGCAATTTGTCGTGGTGCGTGATAATGAGGAGGCCCATCTTGCCCTGACCGATTTCGGCGATCGACTCACTCGCCAGTCGTACAGCGTCTGCGTCGAGTCCACTGTCGGTTTCATCAAGCAGCGCAAATTTCGGCTGAAGCATTGCGAGTTGCAGAATCTCTGCCCGCTTCATCTCGCCCCCGGAGAAGCCATCGTTTACGTAGCGGCGGGCGAATTCGACGTCCATTCTCAAGTGAGACATCTTGTCTTTCAGCTCCTTTCGGAACTCCCGCATCGGAATCAGTTCCTCTCCTTCCTTGCGGTCGGGTCTGCGAACGTTGGTGGTGGCATGACGTAAAAAATCAGCCATCTTCACGCCGGGAATAGCCATGGGACGCTGGAATGCCATGAAGATGCCCTCTCGAGCACGCTCGTCGGGTTCCATCGCAAGGACGTCTTTATCGTCGAGCGAAATCTTGCCGCTGGTGACTTCGTATCCGGGGTGCCCCATGATGGCCAGCCCAAGCGTGCTCTTGCCGCTACCGTTGGGCCCCATCAATGCGTGGGTTTCGCCGTGTTTGATCGTCAGATTGACTCCACGTAAAATCGGCTTGTCACCAACGTTAACGTGCAGGTCTTCAATTTTAAGAACGTGTGTCATCTTGCTAATTCAAAATCTGAGATAGTTAAAGGATTCTGTTTTCGTGAGTGCTGCAACTCGCAGCAAATTCGTCGTGCAATCTTGTTGAGTCGCCAGTCTTGAACCGTTGGAACGATTGCTGGCAGACTCAGTTAGAGCAGCCAATATCTTTCGCGGCAGCTCAGTGTTCATCTTGTTGTTTGGTTACTTCAAGCATCTTTTTCATTGGAAGAATAGTTGATTTAGAGCCTAGGCATCGTTTGCGAGTTGGGAGCCAGCGTCTGTTTCAGTCGTGACACCGCTATCGGCTGTGATAGTAACCGCAGAGAACTGACAACAATCATCACCGTCCAGGCGACAACTGCTTAAATGAACAGGTTGTCCGAGGGCTTCAGAAATCATTTGCTCTTCAAGACGGCACATGGCCCGATCATCTGACGCATCAGTGAGCGTTGGAAAGGGACACATGCCAATGTCAAGCACTGGCAACTCGCCGGCAGTCGTCACTTCAGTGACCATGTGCCTTGCTGACATGGCATCCGACAGTTTTCGCATTCTTTCCTGAAAGCTGTCCTCGGGGTGGTCTGACTCGCACTGCAACGCGAATTGTTGCCCCAAGCGGGATGCCACCGCTGACACTAGCTTGTTTCGGATTGTCTCATCTTCCACTGCCACGATCTCTCGCCACATAGCGTCGGCCAAGTCTGCCGGGTTTGCGCCTGCGTCGCGGTGTCCGGTGACTGTCAGTCGATAGCGGAACGTCGGACGCCCCCGACCAGCAACAACCTTCTCGCGATCAATCAGGCCCATCTCCAACAGTCTCTCGATACGCTGCCGTACGGCAGTCGCAGTCACACCTAGCGTTTCGGTGAGTTCTCCAACGCCCCAAACCTCGCCGCCGCGCATGGCAGACAGCAATTCTCGATCGACCGAGCGTAGTTCGTTAGGGTTGGCTTTTGACGTCAAAGAGTTGTTAATTGAGGTTCGTGGAGGACAGGTGATATTCGTTTTCGTCGTAAGTTTTCCGGCCTGTCGGTCTTCAGGCCTACTCACAAGCTGTGATTCAGGCCGGTTCCATCGAACCGCCGAAGGTCTCCAAGCCTTGGGTGACAGGCAGAGTGTCTGTTTCAGTCGTTCATCGCATCGTCGTTCATGCCGCCATGAACTCCCTCGTTTTCCTGAGGAGTTCTGCTGCAGGGACCTGTCGGCCCGACCTCACCCAGCCCGTGTTTTCTCGGCCCGTTGGGGTTCATCGTCGCCAAATCTCAGCGATCGACCCCTGTAATGTTACGGACTCGGTGATTTTTGACAACTGCTGGTGTGAAAAATAATAGTCCCTCTCGACCTGATCCGATGCGGTATCCTCGCGACTTTCCCGCGGAACGCGGGTTTTCCCGAATTGAGGCTTGGCGTCCCCCACTGCTAAAGCAACCGTTTGGCTGATACGATCCAGCATGGATCGCTTGAATGGCCTCGTTGCTAATTTCCACCGTCGGTCCGTTTTTTTCACCTTTCCCTCGTATCAAACGACACTCTGAGTCTCCCAATGAAAGCAGTTGCGGTAACGCCCGGCACGCCAAATAGTGTTCATCTGGAAGAGATTGACAAGCCAACTCTGGACGCGGTCCCTGATGGTTTAGGGGTCCTCGTACGCGTTCTTAAGGTCGGCGTCGACGCGACGGATCGTGAGATCAACGATGCGCTGTACGGGAATGCCCCCGATGGTGATGGGCATTTGGTGATTGGGCATGAGTCGTTCGGCGTCGTTGAGGCGGTTGGCGAAAATGTCAGACGCGTCAAAGTTGGCGATTATGTGACTGCGACAGTTCGTCGCCCCGGAGGATCGATTTACGACCTGATCGGCACGAACGATATGACCAGTGAGGAAGAGTATTACGAGCGAGGGATCAACCTCCGTCATGGTTATTTGACGGAGTATTTCGTTGATGAAGAGGAGTACATCGTCCGAGTGCCACTAGGCCTGAAGCATCTTCACGTTCTGATGGAGCCGATGAGTTGTGCCGCTAAGGCGGTTCACCAAGCTTACGAGGCACAGCAGCGAATGAAGGTTTGGAGGCCTCAGGTCGCTTACGTATTGGGAGCAGGCCAAATTGGCCTATTGACCACGCTGGTGTTGAAACTGCGGGGTCTCGAAGTCTATACACTCGCTCGCGGTGAGGCTCCTAATCTTAAAAGCGAGATTGTTAGTGGCTTGGAGGCGACTTACGTCAGCACGCGCGAAACCTCGTGGGAGGATCTTGTTTCAAAGACAGGAAAGCCTGACCTGATCGTGGACGCGACCGGAAGCAGCCGGCTTGCATTTGAGGCGATGGAGCATCTGGGGCTCAATGGAGTTCTTGTCTGGACCGGGATCACTGGTGGTGACAACAAAAGTGAGGTCCCTGCTGACAAAATTAATCTGCAGTGGGTATTGGGAAACAAGTTGTTGCTGGGCAGTGTGAATGCAAATCGCCATCATTTTGAGATGGGGATCAAGGACTTGGCACTCGGCGAAATGATGTACCCCGGAGTCCTGGAACGCATCCTGACCAATCCAGTCGACGGCCTTGAGAATTTTGCCGAGATGATGCGACTGCTGGTGGAAGAGAAGGATGCCTTGAAGGTCTACGTCAACGTCGCTGACGAGTAGCCAGCGCTGGTACTTCCAAGAGTATTTCCCGTCCGGTTGGTCCCGTTACAAAACGCGGGTTTCTAACCGGGTTCAGCCGGCAGGGCTGGTAGCAGTCGGTACTGCAGCTCATGCGGCGATGTTCGGTGCCAGTGTCGGCAGTATCCCTGAGTAAGTGTTGGCTGTAAGCCTTTCGGCGTTGCCTGTGAGGGGCGAACTGGGGTCACGCGGGGCTTTACCCCTCGCTTCCGACTTTTGGTTCGTGGCTTACTGCGAGCTCTTGTTGGATTGTCTGCAACTGCTCAATCGCGTTACGCATGGTGGCGTGATCGATTTCGTGGACGTCAATCGGATCACCGACTCCGCGGAGCATGGTGATTGTCAAACGCCCTCCCAGGTGTTGCCTGAACTCTTCCAGTCCCTGCATCAAACGTTCGGTGGGTGTCAATTCTTCGTGCCACAATGGGATGCCAAGACGCGTCAAGCATTTGCAGACGGCTCGCATGTCCTGTTCGGGAAAACCGAACTTCAGTGAGGAGTAAATTGTGTCAATTGCGACCCCGATGGCAACTGCTTCGCCGTGACGGATCTGATAACCGGTCAGGGGTTCAAGTCGGTGGGCTGACCAATGGCCAAAGTCCAAGGGACGAGCTTCCAGCATTTCGAACGGATCCCCTCCGTGGGTGATGTGCTTCAGGTGCAGCAGGCATGACTGGTGTACAGCTCGCTTTGTGGCAACTGCTTCTCGTTCCCGAATGGCGTCAGAATTTTCGCATAGCCACGAGAATTCTGCCTCACTTTTAAGCAGCGAGACTTTGACCGCTTCACTGAATCCGCATCTGAAATCACGATCGGGCAACGTACACAAAAGCTTCGCGTCGTTGATTACCGCCCATGGCACGGCAAAGGTACCGATCCAATTCTTCTTTTCGAATTGATTGATTGCGTTTTTGACGCCAACTCCTGAATCAGCTTGTGCCAGTGTCGTGGTCGGCAAGCGAATCAGTCGGACGCCTCGGTGGGCCACAGCGGCCGCGTAGCCAACTGCATCCAGCATGGCGCCGCCGCCGATCGCGACAATGTAACTACGGCGATCCAAGTTCAGCTGGTTGATGTCCTGCAGGATCAGCTCAACCGTCTTTGATGAATTCTTGACGTCTTCCCCACCGTCAACCAGAACTGGTGCGTGAACCAAGTCGATACCGTTCGCCTGTCCAAGCTGCTCTGCAATACGGCTGGTGGGCTCGGCCAATGATCGCTCGGCAATCAGCAACACCTTGGCACGTTCCCCATCGCCAGCCTCAATGACAGACAACAACTGGGGGAGGTCTTCCCGTGATACGTCATCGGTGACTCGCAGACGATGCACAAAGGGCACCGAGAACTGGATATCAAGTGAGGTTTCGGACGGGTCGGACATGGGTAAGGAAAGCTGCTGTGAGTCGCTTGGGGAGTTAGATGAATGCAGTGTTGGTTTGAATCAGGTCGGTGCCAAAGCAGAGGCTAGTTGTTGTTGAATTGCGTTTCTATGAGCACGATTGGAGTTTCGTTCAAAGGGGCTCCAGTGGCCAAGATGGTCGTGTGGCTTTGTAGGGCGGATTACTCATGGCTTCTGTTTCTTCCAACCTCTCCACAACCACTGTAAGGAGTCGGGAAAGATGGTGCCGGCGTGTTTTCCGTCGTGCCCCCCATCGCCAAATACCAGTTTGTAATCGTAGTTCTGATATGACAATGCCCGTGCCATTTGGCGATTCGCCAAGGGCCAGTTTCCATGGCGGTTGTCCAAATCATTTTCACCATCCTGCAGCAGAACACGAATTGGTTTTTTATCTGTTTTGCGGATCATCGGAGGATAGTTGTGGCCACCTCGCAGGTCGACAAAACTGCCAATATGGCTGAGCACTTTGCGGAATCGGTCGGGTCGGTGCCAAGCAACAGAAAAGGCGCAAATTCCACCTGAGCTGTTGCCGCAAATTGCTCGTAATTCCGGATTTTGGGTAATCCGGTAATCCGCCTCGATCAGGGGTAAAACCTCCTCAAGCAAAAAATTCGCATAGTCGCCACTCACCGTGTCATACTCAACACTTCGGTTCGCGGGCGTCGGTTTCCAACCGCGTTTGTCAGGTAATTCGCCTTTGTGGCCTGGATCGATCATGACGGCGATCGTGACCGGCATTGCACCCCTCGCAATCAGGTTGTCAAAGACAGTGGGAACCCGAAAATCACCGCGTTTGCTCACAAATGCGTGGCCGTCCTGAAACACCATCAATGCCGCAGGCTGCTCAGGGGTGTACTGCGCCGGGACATATAGGCTGTAGCGTCTTGCTGTGCCCGGGAAAATCTTGCTGCCCGAAACCACGTGTTCCGTCACCGTCCCGCGTGGGTTGGACGGGTTGAGCATGGAATCCACGCCATGCTGATACAGCACGTCCGCCGCTTTGAGGGCTTGCGGCTGCAGGGGAAACAGAAAACCGAGCAAGACAGTCGTCAAAGAAACGACCGCAGTTAATGGTGGGAAGAGCGACACAGGGAACGGCATGCGGAATGGAGAATGGAGGGAGCAGAGCAACTACAGTTTAACGTGGATTTGGATCCAGCATGTTTGACAAAACAGATTTTTGCCAACGGTGGCTTTGACATGTGATGTCGCATGGCTCATGGTGTTTGCGAAAACTCGTGTTTTGCTGAAGCCAGTATCTGCGGGCGGCTGTGCTCGTCTCGGGATGATGCCGCGGCGTGGCAATCCCAGTTTTACCGCTGTTGAAGTGATCTCATTAAAAGTCGGTCGTGCCTACGACCGACTTCTGAGGCTGTGGTAAGGGTGGGAATGTTACAGCGAAATCGGTCCAATGAAACGTTTTCGGTCCTGCCATAGCGAGGGGACAGCAGCGAG
>Ga0315320_10001765_pt1 | contig 17941 bp, 12 predicted proteins | sample M140m21515metaG_FD_203458 | JGI IMG/M metagenome (GOLD analysis project Ga0315320, IMG submission 203458) | Ammonia-oxidizing marine archaeal communities from Monterey Bay, California, United States - M1 40m 21515 | ecosystem: Environmental > Aquatic > Marine > Coastal | place: USA: California... | reverse complement strand
TTGTGCGCCCCATGCTGTGCCATCGCTTCCTTGACGCGCAACACAAACTGCTCATAGACCGGCGAAGCATCCACCGGAACATCCAACCGTGTTACGCTACGGAGCGGCAGACAATCAAACTCAATCTCAACCCATTGACCGGCCATTCTCGCCCCCCACTAAAAATTTGAATTGAAGAGTTGATTTCCAAAACGACGAATGCTTGACCACGTAGCATGCTCAACGTCGTGCTGCGTTGCAGTCTAACGCAAACCCTTGGCCATCGCGATGGAGATCTCCAAGAGGTCAACATCGACGACAGAGGACGGGGCTCAATCCCAATCCGCAAGGGGTTATCCCCAAATCACATGCAGCGTCACGCAAAATAAATTTTGCAGGCTCGCGAAAAAAGCTGAGCCACTGTTGTTCAGCCACATCATACGGTGCCTACCCTGAGATCAGTTGAATGGCCCCGCGGTGGTCTGCTAACACGCCAGAAGCACAGACTCACCGTCATCAGGGCAGACTGACTTCAAAATAAAATACAGGTCGCACCATTGCGAACAGCAGGCAGACTCGAAATAGCTACGATTAGCGAAGGACTAGGGAGTCCCTGTGAGAGCGTCGATTTCGCGTTCGATCTTCAGATGCTTCTGTTCGATCTGCTGCTCAAGCTCGGCATTCTCCTGCTCGAGTCGGTTCAGCTCAGCAACCATTGCCTGTGCTTCCTCTGTGATCTTGCCTTTGTATTCGCTGATCGACTGTTTCTCGACCCGAAACTGCGTCAGGTCCTGCTCTAGCTTTAATTTTACTTCTTGATTGGTAACCAATAGTTGGTCGGTCTTGCTAATTGCTTCCTTCAAAAGTAACTCTTCGGCTGTGAGCTCAGCCTTCTTGTCGGCTAGCGACATCAGGTTAAGTCGAATTCGTCGCAACACAAATCCATAATCATTGAGCGGACGCAAGAAGAAACTACCTAACTCTTCTGCAACGCCTTGGTCAATCAGCTCAGCTGCACCCTCACTTTTGAGCAACAATTTGTCACCCTTTTTGAGGCTGATGAAACCATTGTCAGCGCCGTGCTGCAACGCAGCATCAAGTGCCCTACCATTTCCATCGAAGAAGCCACCGTCTTCCAAGGTCCGTTCATCGGGACTATCCACCTCGATTCGGTGGTTCTGCGTAAATTGCAATTCGACCCATTTAGTGGCTGGAGGATCATCTGGTTTTGACGCTCTTCCATCCTCGAGGTAGGCCAACTGTGTATCCTCTGGTGCATCTCGGAGTAACTCCCTTACGAGGTCCTCGTCGACTACCCCTAGGCAGTTTTTATCGTCTGCCTGACTAAATGGCTTGATGAAAGGAACGTGACCGTCAGGAGGCAACAACTCACATAATAACCAGCTACGTGCATTCCCCTCTTTGATGTAATCGACCTGATACTGCTCAAGCGTCCCTGTTGGCACGAGAGTGACTTGATTTGGATCGCTGGCCTGAACAATGAACTCGCCGAGGTAATAAGCCGGCACCATCATCTGGTTGTCATCGGCGACTTCAGAAAAACCGTAGACCAACGTTTCAGCTGGGACCAATGGTTGTGCATTCGCTGCGGGCGCGGCTGGTTGACCAGCGAGGTTGTTCGCTGGAGGCGGCCCCAATGAAATCGACACAGCGCCTTGGAGGTTGGCATCTTTCAACTGCAAGTTCCGCCAACGACGGCCCGCTTCAATTGCGAGCGATGAAAGGTCACTTTGCAGGTCGATCAACCCACCGCTACGGGATGCTTCGGCACCCACCGCTTCACCGAGGGTAATATCCACTGTCTCGGCTTTGACTTGCGCAAGACGCAGTTCGAGCGATTCCAGCACCTCGTGCCACGCAGATCGGCTTTTCAGCACACCAGCAGTTGGAAACAGAAAGACGAGGGCTAGCAACATCGTCAGCACCACGGCGACGATATTGAACCAACGCCAGTTAGAGGCGGCTTTCCATACGACGACAGCAAAGCCGACCAGTAACAGGAACAGCACGCTTGCGAGAATTATGTCGGGAAGACTCATGTTCGCTTTGCAATCATCATGGCAAGAGATGGACGTACATCATCTGAATCGGCATCAGCACACCCGTATCAACGCACTGTTTCTCAGAGGAGTGGCAAAAAGTGCCTATAAGAGATAGTAAGTTGGGCTATTTGTAACGTCAAGGATTTCTCGGTTACCACAGTGAAAGAGCAATATTTTTGCCGCCACGATCCGTCCCCCTCGCTCAGAGGTGCCCCAACGGTCTTCTCAGAACCGTAAAAACCGTCAAGTATCGCCCAGACAGCACCAGCCGACTCCCAAACTAGGCCTCGATTGTAACGGGGGGGGCATATTGCTGGATTAATCCATCGAACCGGTCGAACTGTTTTAAAGCGCGGATATACGAATCCGGTTTTAGCAATCCTCATTAACCTGACGAATTGTACAGTTTTGGCGGTCATGCGACTTATGAAACCCACCCAGCTAATCCACCTAGGAATGCTCGCCCTTCTCGCACTTAGCACGTTTAATGCGTTGGGATGCCACCGGCAGTATTATCGTGAGCAGGCAGATATGGAGGCGTATCACCTGATTGACCAGAAAGCTGCCGCTGTTGCACGGCCGCCCAACGTGCCGCTACGGATTGACGTAGATCGCCGAAGCCGGATGTTCAACCCGTTTGACCTCGATTTCCAACCCATGCCGCTGGATGATCCGGCGTCCTACCGCTACATGCAGTGTGTCGATGGCCGCCGCGGATATCCACTCTGGGAAGCTGCAGGTCTCACCAATGGGGCCGAGAGCCCGGATTGGTGGCAGTTCCTGCCTCTGAATGAAGATGGCGTCTTAGTACTGAATTCGGAAAATGCCACGAAGATCGCTCTGTTAGAATCCCCAGCCTATCAGGAACAGCTCGAGGCTTTGTACTTTCTCGCGCTCGACGTGAGCGGTGAGCGTTTTCAGTTCGACACCCAATTCTTTGGGGGCGCCGAGTCCATCCTCGGTACAAACCGTGGTGGTCCAACAGAACTCGAGTTCGGCGACCGCAACATGAGAATGCGTCGCAACTTTGCAACGGGCGGCAACTTACTGGTTGGCCTGGCGAATGAGATTGTATGGAACTTGGGTGACTCCAGCACAAACGCAACTGCTAACGTACTCGATTTCACTCTGCTGATGCCATTGCTACGCAATGCCGGGCGTGACAAAGTGATGGAGGGGCTAACACAGTCCGAACGCGAGCTTCTGGCAGGCGTCAGAGCGTTTGAGAGATTCCGACGAGGCTTCTATGTGGACATCACCACTGGCAACCGCGCCAATGTGAATGTTCAGACAGCGGCAGGTAATATCTCACTCTCGCCAAGAGGCTTCACGAGTGGTTCCGGCTTTATCGGCCTTCTTAGGACGCAGTTGGAAATTCGCAACCAGCAGGAAAACATTACCCGCCAGCGTGAAGTCCTTCTCTTATTCGAAGACTCACTCATCGAATTACTGACAACGATCCCGGAACCACAAGCAATCGTTTCGCAACGCATCCAGGTTGCACAAACACGCCAAGGGTTAACCGATGCACTCACAACCCTCGTGAGACAGCAGGCCAACTTTCAACTCCAGATTGATACCTTTCTTCGAACATTGGGACTACCACCATACATCTGCGTTGAGTTGGACGACCCCATCCTGAGACAATTTGAATTAATTGACCAGCGGCTTCTAAAACGACGTGAAGAACTGAGCATTCTTCGTGCTAACGTTGGTGAACTGAATATCGAAATCTTGGAACAGAGCGAGTTCAAAATCAACGAAGACACTGGCCTACCAGTTTCCCAGATCGAATGGACTCCCAAACTGGCTGAATCGCTCCAGAACCTGCAGAGTGAATTACAGCCACTGGCAAATTTCCTGCGTGATGTGATTGAATCAGACTTGCCGACCGTCGGCAAAGACATTGTTAATTTTGAAGAGGCTATTCCGCAACGCAACCGTCAGGCAGAAACCCTGAAAGCTTTATTCACTGCGGAGCAAGGAAGCATCTGCAGCCTGTTGAACATATCTGATATCGACGAATCAATTTTTGACACCTCAAAATTGGCAGGCTTGTTAACTGAACTAACCGACGATCACAAGAAACTTGAAGGGCGACTAAATGCCTATCTTATGAAACTCAACAACCTTCAGGAATCATTCAATAGCCTTCAGAACATCGCACCTGGGAATATTGATCCGCGAGAGTTGGCACGCCGTTTGAGAGACGACGTGATCCTTGCTTCACAAAACCTGGTTGCCGACCTTGGTGACGATGTGCTGGTTTTGCAACTAATACAAGCTCAAGCACGAACCGAAAGTGTTTTCCTGCCGGAAGTTGACATTTCACCTGAAATCGCATTCGAAATTGCAAGACGCAACCGCCGAGATTATGCCAACGCAAGAGCAGCGCTTGTCGACGCATGGCGGCAGATTGAGGTCGTTGCTGATGATCTGGAAAGCGATTTGAACGTGGATATCCGTGGTGGAATCGGTTCCACAGATATAAATAACACCGGACTCAACAAGACAGGAAACCTAGATATCGCTCTGCAGTGGGACGCCCCCATCACAAGGCTCGTCGAACGCAACAATTACCGCCGAATCCTCATCAACTATGAACAGAAAAAGCGAGACTACTACCAATTCGAGGACGCTATCTGGACGAGCCTGCGAGCAGAAATACGACAACTGCTACGTGATCGATTGTCGTTCGAGTACGGTCGCAAGTCCGTTGGAATCGCAGCCGACCAAATTGAACTGAATGCTGATGCCAGGGATTTGCGAGAAGCATCGCCCCGACCCGCCAACGGTGCCATTGGCAATGAAGCCAGGAACACGATTCAAGCTCTCACCGCATTACTCAGAGCACAAAACTCACTTCTAGGAATTTATGTGAACTACGAAGCAGTGCGGCGAACGCTCGACCTTGACTTAGGAACGATGGAGCTAACACCGGAAGGACTATGGATTGATCCGGGAAAAATTTCACCTGAAACATTGCTGCAAGATCCGGGAACCACATTGGATGGCTTAATTGATTGTGGATGCAATGACTGTGGATTGCGTTACAACCCGCTTCCGCGTGAACCTGAATTCTCCGCTCCTGTCTATAAAATCAGCAATGACCAACCCATCACTCTCGACGGCATGCCAATCGAAGAACTGCCAAACTTGGGACAGGAAACCGAGGTGTTACCGACCAAGGCGATGCCATTGCAAACACCAGCAGCAGCCGACATGCCATTGCCCGCTGACATGCCGGCACCCAACGTGAATGGGCCAACGCTCAGCAATCCCTCCGTCGGTGGAGCAACCCTGCCCGATGCCGAGGACGCAAAGATTCTGAAACAAGAACAGGATACGGCGACGGTACCCGCAGCCGACGCCAATTTGGATCCTCTGCCAAGCTCGGAAGAATCTGGTCTCAATTCACCGATCATCCCCGAGTTGAGTGCGCCAAGTGCTAATCAGTGACGTGCTAATCAGTGACGTGCTAATCAGTGACGTGCTAATCAGTGACGTGCTAATCAGTGACGTGCTAACCAGTGACGTGCGGCACCCTTGCTCCTCGGGCAGGTCAACCACTCTATAAATCGAGCACTGTCTCAAACGTGCTTTTCGCTGGGCAGGCCTTCTGCTCTGAAGGTTGGATGGTCACCCCGCTTAGAACCGATTGAGGTTCCTGCTATGCACTTCCACGACAGTGCATGATCAGATGCCGCATCCGCGAATTCACTTGACAGCGAAATCCCACCAACCCTAACGTTACAAAGACGTTACGGCTTGACAGGTCCACGACACCTAGACTTTCATAACCGGGTTGAGCACATCGCCGACACCGGTTCAATGAACATGGGAGTCTGCAATGAGAATGCGTGTTTGGCTATGGTCTTGGGTCATGATACTTCCTCTGTTCTTGGAAGAACCAGCTGTAATTGTCTCCGGGAACAATGAAATTTACGCGGAGCAAGCCACTAAATTAGCAGCTAGGCTGTCACATATCACCGCATGTGAAACCCCAACCCCAGAACAACTTGAGGACGTCGCGCGTGTGACGAGACAACTCAGAGCGTTGGGCCCGACTGGCTTAGCTGCCGCCATCAAAGCATGGAAAACGGCATCGCTCAAGGGAACTGATCAACTTCAACTGAATCGGATTGATCGACAGCTTGACCTCATCGCAGGCCAGAAACAGGCACGTGCTTGCAACCTATATTGGTACAAGTCATTCGCAGTCGCCCGAGCAAAATCAATTGAACTCAAGCGGCCCATTATCAGCCTTCGCTTGCTGGGGCACCTTGACGAAGATTTTAGTTGTGCGAATAGCCGTTTCTTCAGACGTATCCTCTACACCCATCCTCAGCTTGCAGACTTACTTCGGCAGCAGTTTATTCTGCACTGGGAACCCGTACGCGATGTTCCTGTCGCGACCATTGATTTTGGCAACGGGAGAAAACTGCAACAGCCAATCATTGGAAACAGTGCGCACCTAGCCGTCAGCGGGGAAGGGCGAGTCATTGATGCACTACCAGGTTTAGTCACCCCGACTGAGTTCATGCGTTGGGCGCACTCGATACTTGAACTTCACAACATGTGTTTGTCACGGTCGGCTACTGACTTTCAGCAACATTTACAGCTCTGGCACAGGAATCGAGCACAGCGAAGACGCCAGCAAAGTGAACTGACCATTCGCGTCGACCAGAAAGTGAGTGATTTGAATCCACTCGATCCTCGTTGGAAAGTAGCTGCGAAGCAAATGCAACTGACAGCCAAACGCTCAGCAGCACTTCCACTAGAAAAGGCCACCCCCACTGCGGCAGCAGCGATGCGAACGGCCCCTCTGAAGATGGCGGCAGAACTGCCCCTGTTTCGAATGGTAGATTCACTGGCCCCACGAGCTGAAGAGGACTCGTTTTTCAATCTCTACGGTCTCCAGCCCAAACTGGATGATTGGTACGCCAATGATTTAACAACAGGAGATTACGAAAAACTTACCAACCGAATCTATGAGCAACTATTTTTGATGCCCTTGGATGATCCATGGTTGGGCTTATCACCAGCAGATCGCTCCTTCGCACTGGATCACCGAGGACAAGCAAGTAGCGAACGACCAAACCCTCCTGTAACGGGATTTTTCAAAACATCAGCCCACTAGAAAAAGATATAACCAAAGCGTTCCATTTCAAGGTAAGCAACATGGCAGCTCCCGGCATTCTCACAATCGAAGACGATCCCGCAATCCGACGTGGAATCGTTGACGCACTCAAAGCCACTGGCCACATTGTCTGGCAAGCGGAGCGGGCTGACACTGGAATCGAGATGGCGATCGGTAAACCCTGCGATTTGGTACTCCTCGATCTGGTATTACCCGGAGGACATGGATTAGAGGTTTTGACTAAAATTCGTTTACAAAAGCCGACGCTTCCAGTCATTGTCCTAACCGCTAAGGGTGAAGAGCAAGATCGCATCAAGGGACTGCGTTTGGGCGCTGATGACTATGTGGTCAAGCCGTTCAGTGTCGATGAACTTCTCGCACGAGTAGAAGCTGTCCTACGACGCTCGCCAGCAAGATCAGCACAGAATCCTTCACTGACACTTCCAAATGGAGAAATCAATTGGAGCAGTCGTGAACTCACATCCAAAACGGGTTTGAATCAGGTACTGTCCGAACGGGAATGCGATCTATTGAATTACCTCAGCAAAAATCCAGACAGAGCGATTGATCGCAACGAGTTGCTGCAAGGTGTCTGGCAAATTGATTCAAAAGGGGTAACTACACGAACGGTCGACATGCACATTGCACGACTAAGAGAAAAGCTTAGCCATGTATGCGGCGACAAAGAAGCGATCAAGACTGTTCGTGGAAAAGGTTACATGATTGAATCAGAATTGGTCAAAACGCGATGACAATCAAACACTTCACTGGTCGCAGACTGTCACATCCCACCACCATTTGGTTCCTTTTCGCACTAATCCTGACTTGCATCACTATTGGACTCGTCAGTCTTTCAGAGCATGCTCTACGCCTAAATCGTGAACGCCAAAAAAGTCAGGCACGCGAACGAGTGCAACAAGATACCGTGGTCGCTTTATGGCGACTCGATTCTCGTTTAGCTCCTTTCATTGCAACGCTGCTTGACCCACTCAATGACCAAGACGCCTCGGACTCTGCGAACCTTTTTGTGAAAGAGCGTTTCACTATCCTCAATGCCACTGACGGAGCTAAAGGTGAACCCCGACCAGAATTTTCTGTCCATGGAAGCACCCTCCGCGTAAACAACACGGAAAAAGTGGCTTCGTTGTCTGAGGCTGTTACTGCCAATGCGATCATGAAATCAGTCAATCAGTTGTTGCCGAATCTGGATCGGATGATTGGACCAACCAGTTCGAAAGGCAGTTACACCAATGAAGTCGATGTCTATGCCAACAACCTGCAATACAATGACCGAGAGAACACGAACTCCATATTGCAGTCCAAATCGAAATTACCAAGCGGCGACTTGGAATTATTGAATCGCAATGAGGTAGTGCAGCAGCAAATTGCCTTTAATTATCAGGAACAACTTCAACAAAACGATGGCACATCCGACCTAAGCGTCATACGGCCTGCCAACAGCTCTCTGTCCCAGCAATGGAATGCATCAGGGAAACGCCTGATGACTGTGTGGGTAAATGATCAACTGTTCGTCCTCCGCCCAACACGAGATAACATTGATGGACTTGACGGCGTGTGGGTTGATTGGGAAGAACTCAAAAAATCGATGGCTTCCGAAATCACAGACCTGTTACCAGAAGCGAATTTCCTGCCGGTTGAAGGTGACGACCACTTGGACCCAGCCATCACACTTGCAGCTTTACCAGCCCGCCTGATCACACCCGACATTGCCGTAGTTCCTGACGCCTGGTCACCCACGCACAAGGCTCTCGTGATTGCGTGGTTCACGCTGCTTGCAACGGCAGTGATCGCTGCGGTTTTTCTGCAAAAGCTAATTGCACTCAGCGAACGTCGGGCAACCTTTGTTTCCGCTGTGACGCACGAATTGCGAACGCCACTCACCACATTCCGACTTTATACGGACCTTCTTTCACGGGACATGGTCAGTGATCCCGCAGATCGAAGAGAATACCTCGAAACACTCAGGCAAGAGTCAGATCGTCTGACGCATTTAATCGACAACGTGCTCCGCTATTCCAAGCTGGAACGCACATCCACCAAACCTGCAACGGAAGTCATCTCTTTGACCGATTGGATCGACCGAATCACACCTCGGCTCAGCGAGCGGTTGAATCAATGCGGAATGACACTCGAGATCAGTTCGCCAAGTGCCGGCCAGTGGAAAACAGATCCCCCTGCAATGGAACAAGTCATCTTCAATCTTGTCGACAATGCAGCAAAATACGCCAAGTCCGGATCGGATTCGACGGTCCATTTAACCGCGACAATTGTGGATCACCAAGTCACAATTTCCGTTGCAGACCATGGCTCTGGAGTACCAGAAACATTGCAACATAAAATCTTTCAGCCATTCAGCAAATCTGCGGAGCAAGCAGCTGAAACTGCGGCGGGAGTTGGTCTCGGCTTGGCCTTGGCAAGACAAACCGCGCATGCCCACAGCGGAACACTGACCTACAAACCAACCGCTGGCGGGGGTGCTACGTTTGTTCTGCGCATCCCAACAGGAATATCAGCTTGAGCTCACCCACTGCCTGAAACCAAAATCTAAGTGAAATAGCAACGAAGCCGCGTGGTTCATCAAACTTGGCTCGATCTGCATCACTGAATCTGCCGATAAAGACGTCGATCACCAAACACCTCGACGTCACAGCGACGGCTTGAAGGTGTGCGTCGCCTTCCCGCCCCGCGAGATACGCTCTTCTGATGGCAAGATTCACTTCATTACCGATCCAACAACTACCAGTCGGCTCCATTCTGCGAGCCCCCATCAATGAAATTGGCGGCACAAACACCAAACTATTAGCCGAAGGCACCGAAATCACAGCTGCTTTCCTCGAGAAACTAATCACCCGAGGTATCGCCAGAGTCGCGATCAGTGATGGCGACATGGCGAGCATCAACGCCTTTCGACCGCAGGGCAAGTCGCGGCACCCCGCGCCGAGCCACCTTTATCGCCAATCCATCTCCTTCAATGATGTCAGCAAAAAGATCGATCAGATCGTTCATTCGGGAAAAGTATCCACACCAGGCGAATCTGGTGACCCATTTTCAAGAAAGATCGAAAAGGGCTCAACCCGAAGTTACGAGCGGGGCCTCGAAGAGCAGTGGTCTTACGAGAGCGAAGAGCAAATCCTGAGTCTGGGTAATTTGTTTGAAGCGACACTCGATGGCCAATCAGTGGATGTGCAGTTCCTGAAGAAACAATGCGAAATCATTTTGCAACGAATCTGCATTGATCAGGATGCATTTGTCTGTTTTGCGGCATCACCATTTCCATCGGGTTATCCTTCAAGGCATGCTTATCATACAACCTGCATGGCGTTGGCTATCGGCGTTGAGTGCGGATTGGATGACGAACATCTTCTTCAACTCGGCATGGGCAGCCTGATACACGATGTTGGGATGGGATTGATTGGGCTCAAACAGTTTGAAAGTCCGACAACCATTCTTGCCAAGGGTCTGAAGAATCTGGCGGATCATCCTGTTGCTGCCTTGAAGGTGACAGATTTTCGTGAAGAAGAATTCACAGATGCAGCGAGGTTGGTGACTTACCAAATTCACGAGCGTCTGGATGGCAGTGGCTACCCACGGGGTCGGCTGAGCCATCAAATCCATCCGCTCGCCAAAATCGCCGCGGTAGCCGATGCTTTCGTCGGCATGTTGACGCCCCGCCCCCATCGCATGGGTGTGCAGGGTTACTACGCAGTCAAAAAAATTCTCGATGAGACGCGCGAGGGAAAATATGATCCCAAAGCAGTACGTGGACTGCTGAAAGCGACCTCGCTGTTTCCAATCGGAAGCTATGTCAAACTGACCAACGAGAAGCACGCGCGGGTGATTCGCTCAAACCCATCTGAATACACCAAACCAACGATTGAAGTATGGAATGGGGACGATCAGGAAACTGAACCGACCGTGATCGATCTCTGCTCGCAAGATACGATCGCAATCACCGGCGCCATTGCTTGCCCCAAGGCCGCATGACTCATCACTGCACAAATTGCTCGCCAAGTGGGCGGCGTGGCTGGCAGTGTTTTAGCCGAGGACTTTGGCTCGAAGTGTAGTCAGCAATTCGATCGCCTGCCCAATTTCGGCCATTTGCCTCTCTGGATCCTGTGGAATCTCCCGTTCAATGGTTAACGGACCTTCGTACCCGATTTCTTGAAGGGTACGAAGATACTTCTCCATTCCAACATCTCCCTCGCCCAGCGGCACTTCAGCTCCCCAAGTATCACCGGGTTTATCGCTCCAAGTACCATCCTTGCAATGGATACTTCGAACGTGCTTGCCAACCGCCTGCAGGGCTTCGATTGGCTCTCCGGTTCCATACAGAATCATGTTGGCTGGATCAAAATTGATTTTCAAGTTCTCGCGATCAACCTGTTTGATAAACTCAAGCAAACCTTCAGCGGTCTCTTGCCCCGTTTCCAAATGCAGGAATTGACCATGATCTGCACAATGGTCACAGAGCTGCCGCGTCACATCAACGATATCTGAATATCCTTCTGCCTGCGGATCATGCGGAATGAATCCCAAGTGCAAAGCGACGGTATCGCACCCAAGCCAGTTGGCAAAGTTCGAGATCTCAAGCATTTCATTGAGTCGTGATTGCCGCGTGTCAGCAGGGACCAACCCCACCGTTCGCACAACTGTGGGAATGTCTGCATAACTCTCCCCCTCGAACCCACCAAAGACAGCACTGCACTGCACGCCCATTTCACTCAATTGCTTTCGAAAAGCTTCAGCAGATTCCTGATTGCGTTTTTCAGGACTCGGCGCATGCAATTGAATGGTTGGAACTTTTAGCTGTGCGATAACATCCCAAGCAACCCCCAAGCCCGCATCCACGGAAGCAAAGACGCCAATTGGCCAAGTATCCATTTTCATACTCTGGTGTATTAGTTCGATAATCAGAAAACGAGTGATAAAGGTAATGGATCAGAAACCCACCAAGCAATCACCGACAGCCTGCAAAATCCCACACAGAGAAGAATTATCCAAAAAGCCTCGGGTAAACGACAAGAATCACGCGGTGAAACCTGCCGACCTGCCCTGTAAAAAGATCCTGCGAGCGAGTCGATCGTGAAGCACGATTCAGTCAGTTTCCCAACGAACGGCTAAAACGCGGGCGGCAAGCAGAAACACCACTCCACTTATCAACAAAACCCCTAGCTGGGGAGCGAGTGAATCCACGGGCAACTCTCGCCAAAACACCTTGGTGTATCCATCGAGAGCCCAAGCGTTGAAAGTCCACAGCCCATATTGCTGCAACTCATCGCTCATCAAATATCTTGGCACCATCGAGCCGCCCAGAGCACTCATGGTCAAAATAAGGATGACTGACAAACCATTCAATTGTCCGCGCGACTTACAAAGCGTGGCAAGGAACAGGCCAAACGCGGAGGCTGCCAAAGCAGTCACCACTGTCATCATCAAAAAACCATCCAAATGCCCTAGCAGGTCGACATTGAAAACGAGTTGCGCCCAAACGAACATGACACCAACTTGCAATACGCCAATGCTGCTCATGTAGAACCATTTGCCGAGTAACAGCTGATCCATCGACATCTGAGTGGAAAGCAGGCGATCGAGTGTTTGATTTTCGCGTTCTTCCAGCAGAGCACCTCCACCACCCGTGGCTCCAAATAATAGAAACATGACAGCGATCCCTGATGCGTACATGCTGACAACGGGATTTGCTTTCCCTTCGCCCATGACATCAATGATTTCCACTTTGCGTTGCAGAGATTCCTCAATGCCAAACAGTTCGTCGTCTGGATCACCTGCTGCACCAACGGCAAGCTGAGTCTCATTTCCCTTCTGGTCACCATCGGTAAGCTGAGAGACTTGATACTCGGCTTCCGACAACATGATTGATCGGTTGACGACAGCAGACACGACCTGCGCTGCAACCTGATCCGAAGCATCGGCCATCAGCTCCGCTGCCAATTGTTCGCGTTCTTTGCGTAAGATGATCGCCATGGTGGCACTGCCGGAGCGTACCAACTCAATCGCTTCTTCACGTTTCAAACCATCGGCACCACTGTCACGGACGAAACGCAAACTTTCCTGCTCAGCAAGCGCCGACATGACTTGTGAACTCACGACTGACTGAATTTCATCGACCGCGACCACCTTAATTCTGGGTGTTGTCCCGCGTCCCAAACCTCCACCAAAAATAATCGCAAAAATGCTGAAGAACGCGATTGGCACAAGGAACGTCAGCAACAACTCCACTCGATTGTGGAGCAGTCGACGACAACTGATTTGAAGCACAGTCAAAATCATGAGGGAAGTTCTTTCAACTCTGGTGCGCTAATCACGCAATTCATAACCTGTTAGATGCAGGAAAACATGGTGAAGCGATGGAGCCTCTACCTGCACGTCAGCAATTCCGTAGCCTCGTCGACGAACAAGTTCAATCAGACTTGGCAGATGATTTGATACATCATCAATACGTGTCGAAATCTCATCTGCACCCGTTGTGCCAAAAGAAGCAGCATCTTCTGCGACTCCGGCGCGAATCGGTGCCGAGAGAGGGCGATCAATTCGCAGACGCACGAGACGTTGCGTGCCAACCGACTGCTCTACCAATTCATCAATAGAGCCATCTGCTACCACCATGCCCTGATCGAGAATCACAATCCGATCACTGCGTTCTTCCGCTTCATCAAGATGATGCGTGGTTAACAGAATCGAGGTTCCCGTGGCACTCAGTTCGTCCAGCATCGTGAAGATACGTTGTCGACTCTGCGGATCAACGCCAACAGTTGGCTCATCGAGCAACAGGATTCGGGGTTCATGCATGACACCACATGCAAGATTCACGCGCCTCTGCATTCCGCCAGAAAAAGCACCAACTAAGTCGTTAGCGCGGTCTTCTAACCCGGTCCACTGCAAGGCCCACGCCAACCGATCACGAAGTGCACGACGCCGCAAACCGTGGAATCGACCGAAGGCTTCCAAGTTTTGGCGAGTTGTTAAGTCCGCGTACAAAGCGATCTCCTGCGGCACAAAACCAATCTGCTGTCTTGCTTCGCTACTCTTGAAAGGTTGACCAGCTAAAAATATTTCGCCGTGGTCTGCGTTCGTCAAACCGGCCAAACAACGAATCAAGGTGGTTTTCCCTGCGCCATTGGGCCCCAAAAACGCCAACCGCTCCCCTCGTTGGAGGCCAAACGTCACACCTTTTAATGCATGCAAATCTCCATACGACTTTCGTAAGTCATGGATTGCCAATGCAGGTGTCGGTCGAGCGTAATTCACTTGTCTAATCTCATCGCTAGGGTCGCCCGTCTACACAACGGATGCGGTCTACCTCGCCTCGTAGGTTCCTCTTTTTTTACTCCTGAACGCTACCCCGAAAATCAGCGATTCACGGAGCATGCGGGATAACGAAACGAGCGGGCGAACGGTGACTGACGTGAGCGAAAGGGCAACCACTGAGATTTGCTCGATTCAAACGCCAAAATCACTGAAAACAGGAGAAATTTGCCACAGAACGAAAAATGAATCCGCAGTTCACACGCCAAATAGTCGAATTACAGGAATAAGGCCGATGAGTGCTCTAACCACCCAAATCACGACAGCTGAGGGCTTCCCACTGTGACTGATGTTTCGTCAAACCGCTCCCAAGAGAAATGCAAGCAACCGGCAATTCTAGGGATTTGGAGACTTGGGGAAGTCATTCATGAGAGTTCGACTACTCAGCTGCTGCTAGCACAACCCGCCGATGCAGTGGGCAGCCCACGTTGGGACTATGTAATCAAGCGTGCCAGAAGTGGTGCTGACCACTTGGAAGGCAGCCGACAAATACTGCAGTCAATTGCAGCGGCAAGTTGCGCAAGTCATCCGAATCTGATTGCTATGCTGGATGCTTCAAGCACATCCAACCAACCGTACATGGTCATGCCCCGATTGGAAGGTGAGCCCATGCAAAGCCACCTTGAATCCCCAAGCTCAAAGCCGCTTCCAGTCGCCTTATGGCTGGTACGGCAGACCGCTCAGGCTCTGGATTCACTGCACACCACGGGTTGGGTACATGGCGATGTGAAGCCAGCGAATTCTATCGTAGGATCCCGCGGGCATGTCACTCTGGTGGATCTTGGGTTTGCCTCACGAATTCACACGCTTCCTAACCATCATTTTCGAGGGACGCCCGAATATGCTGCGCCGGAGGCATTGGCAGGCAGCCTGGCTGCCATCCCCGCAATGGATATTTTCTCACTGGGACGCGTTCTGTGGCAATGGATCACGCGCACTGAACAGGTGAGTCAGATGATGCTCGAGCCGGTTGCCGACTTGGTGCAGCTGATGGTTTCCAAAGATCCTGATGAACGGCCCACCGCGTCTGGAGTGGTGCAGCTGTTACTTCAACTTGAAATCGAAACACTCGGCCGACACATCGGACCAGCGAATACGACCAGTGTCACAGCGAATCGTCTGGCTGCTTAGTGGATGATGTTGAAGCGATGCTGATCGCGGTCATGGGCCCCACCAAGCCTTTTCATCAGGTCATTCAAGAAATTTGTCGGTGAAACAATCCTCTGGCTTGACCAATTTGGCCTGCGACGGATCCAGCGCGTCCATCTGCTCAACGAGCCCGGTCCAACGCGTCAGCGACATACGACCAAATACCTTGGATTGATCTCCAGGGGGCGTTGCGAGGTTTCGCATTTGTTCGCTCCCATACTTGAGCACGTCAGCCGTCATACCGTGGTCGTTCGCTGCCAGGATGTCAGCATTGCCCTTCGTGGGATCCTTCAAATAGGACTCCCACCCAGCTTGTGTTGCTTTGACGAAGGCACCTACCAGTTCAGGCTGTTCTTTAATTAGCTTGCCGGTTGTGATCAACACGCTGGAATAAGGGTTCCACCCGAGTTTGCTGACCATCAGTACCCGCACGTTCACACCTTCTTGTTCTGCAAGCAGTGGCTCTGCACAACTGTAGCCCTGAATTGCAATCTTCGGATCAGCAACAAGTGGAGCAACAGAGCCGAAGTACGGCACTTCCTTAACTTTGTCCAAGAGTCCTTTGGACCGCATGAACTCCAAGTAGGGTCGTCCTGCTTGGCATTGCAGCGTCAAGCCAGCTAAATCACTCAACGATTCCACACCGCTTTTTTCCTGCACAAGGATGCATCGTGGGTTGTCTTGCATAGCGGCCAGCACGGCCACAACATCCAATCCTTGCCGACGGTAAACAACGACATCATCAGCGTTGGCAAAACCAAACTGCACCCGCCCCAAGGCCAGTTCCTGCGCGACTGGCGCGCTCCGCCCCCCCGGCCTGATATCGACCTTCAAACCAGCAGCCTGATAGGCCCCATCGGCTTCTGCCTGAAACACTCCACCATGCTCAGACTCCGGGTACCAATTCAATTGAATTGCCACAGGCGAGCCTGCGGATGAAGTCTCTGCAGAACTCTTGCCAGAACTTTTCCCGGTGGAACTGGACGATGTAGACGAAGGACCACAGCCACTCATGACCAGAATGACGAGCCCAAACATTAAAGCAATGACACGGATCACGGGCACACAACCTCCAAGTGAATGAAATACCCGCACAGTATCACCCTCATGGATTGACCTAGGGAAGCCCCTTGCCGCCAGTGACAGAAAAAATCCGGATTCTAGCGATGTCTTCATCGCAATCTGCGTGCACCAGAAGCGTGAATCCAATTTTATCAACCAGCTGTCGTTGCGAATTTTGTCCAACGTCGCAGGAAGACCGCCGAGACCAGATGAACCGTGCCAAACAGGACAACCCCCAGCATCGCTGATGCAAAGACAGCGGATACCAAGGCATCAGTTTTCAGCAGGTTGGCCCACCCCGTCATGAGTGTTCCCAAGCCGTCATAGGAGGTGCTATTTCCGACGAAAAACTCTGCCACAATCGCACCAATCACAGCCAATCCGCTACTGGTCTTCGTACCAAGCATCAAATGACTAACCGAAGAAGGAATTTGCAAATGCAGCAAACGCTTCCAACGTCCCGCTCCGTACAATCGAAACAGGTCGTTTGTATCCTGCTTCGTGCTCAGCAAGCCCCCCGTCACGCTATTTACAATGGGAAACAGGCATACAATCGCGGTAACAATGAGCACGGTGCGAAATGTGTATCCACTCCAAACAATCAACAAGGGTGCAATGGCCACGATTGGAACGGTCTGCAACAGGATCACGTATGGAAACAGGGCCAACCGCAGACTTCGAGATTGACTGAAGATAACGGCAAGGCCATAACCCACAGCAACAGCAACCAACAAACCACTGAACGCAGCAAAACCTGTCGAAATGGTGGCTCGAAACAGGGCAACTCGCTCCAAAACAGCAGCATTCCAGCATTGCCGAGGCGTTGGCAAAAGTGCCTTGGGCAAATCGAACTTCCAAACAATGAATTCCCAGACACCAAGCAAGATGCATGCGACAGCCACAACCAAGCTGACGCTCACTAGGATGTCACGCCGCCGCGGTGAAAGAACTGCAGTCATCGATTACTCCCCCCGCAACGCGCGACTGACATGCCCATAGAACTCACCAAATTCGACTGTTGCTCGGATAGCTTCGTTACGCGGTTGCGGAAGTGGATTTTCAAGCACACTCGCCAACGCCCCCTCACGCATGACAGCGATCCGCTGAGACAAGAGCACCGACTCAGCAATATTGTGAGTCACCATCACGACAGTGAATCGTCGCCTTTCCCAAAGTTCCAACAGAAGCTGGCCCAATTGATTCC
>Ga0315320_10001762_pt1 | contig 17960 bp, 12 predicted proteins | sample M140m21515metaG_FD_203458 | JGI IMG/M metagenome (GOLD analysis project Ga0315320, IMG submission 203458) | Ammonia-oxidizing marine archaeal communities from Monterey Bay, California, United States - M1 40m 21515 | ecosystem: Environmental > Aquatic > Marine > Coastal | place: USA: California... | reverse complement strand
AAAAGATCAAAAGGGACACGCCGAAGTATTTTCCGTTAAAATAACTGATGGTCAGGAAATAAAAGACACTATTGTAAATAATAATCAAATAATTTGCCATACATGTAATTCAAAGTTTGAAATTATAATTGGAATTTCATCTATAAGATGTCCTGTATGTCAAGAAAGAATTGATTTGTAATATACATACTCAAATGAATGAAACTCCGCCGTGTTTTAGAATAAAATCACGCTGTAAATCGCTAAACCATTCCAACATAGAGCTAGAAAATTGTACCGATATTATCTCTTTATCGGCAATTAGGTCATTCTGAATGCCCTGTAATGTCCCAGGTGCCGCTCCACAGGCTATACATGCACCATCCAAATTTAATACAAGTGATAAAGCAAATTTACCATTATTTAATTTTTCAACCGATGAAGAGTCTATGACAATACTTCCTCCATGACCATCTAGTGCTGCCCTTACGGGTCCTAAACGAGACATAAGAGCAGGAATAAGGTCTTTATCTGAATTATCATGTAAATGAATTAGAGATAGCATTTGTAATCTAGATAATTCTTCAGGATTATTATTTTTTAATATTCTCTTTTTTGACTCAATTTCGATCTTCTTTTCTATCTGAAGGCGATATGAATCGGCCAGATTTTCAGTATCGGAATCTCTCACATCGGGCAACTCCATATTAATCCGAGATAGTCTCATAATTTTAGGTTGACCTAAAGAGATATTGATAATATTAGATGTTGAGAGTAAGAAAGAGAGATATTCAAAAGAGATGATGGCGCAGGGTGTTTTATGGAGTTAGACCGACCGCTTCTTGAAATAAAAAATCTTCATGCGGGGATTGATGGTAATGAAATTCTTAAAGGGATTAACATAGAAATTGGCGCAGGAGAGATTCATGCTATAATGGGTCGTAATGGAAGTGGCAAAACCACTACTGCAAATATAGTAATGGGGCATCCGGACTTTGATGTAGATAAAGGAGAAATAAAGTTAATGGGCGATGATTTATTGAGCTTAGAACCTTGGGAGAGGGCTAAGAAAGGAGTCTTTCTATCTTTTCAATACCCTCAAGCGGTTCCTGGCCTTCAAGTGGGAAATTTCCTTAAAAAATCAGTTGCCAGTATCAAAGGTGATGAAGCAGCAAAGGGAAAGAATTTTAGAGAATTATTAAAAAAATCAATGAAAGAGTTGAATATGCCATCATCTTTCCTTTCCAGATATGTTAATGATGGTTTTAGCGGTGGTGAGAAGAAAAGATTTGAAATATTACAAATGATGCTATTACAGCCTAAATTAGCAATTCTTGATGAGACAGATAGTGGTTTGGATATTGATGGCATTAGAACCGTAGCCACAGGTATTAATTCCTCAATAAGAGGCACTGAATCCGGTGCGTTGATTATTACGCATTATTCAAGAATACTAGATTATGTCAAGCCAGATAAAATTCATGTTTTGATAGATGGTAAGATAGTGGCTACCGGGGATTCGACCCTTGCTACTGACCTAGAAGAAAATGGATATGATTGGTTAGAAGAAAAAATAAAAGGAGGAGATGAATAATGGAAATTTCACAAGAAGCCAGAGATGTTGTTGGCGATTATAAGTCAGGTTGGCACGACACAGAAAATTCGACCATTAGATTTGACTCAGGATTATCTGAAAAGGTAGTCAGAGATATATCAAAAATCAAGAATGAGCCAGAATGGATGACTGAGGTTCGGGTCAAGGCCTATCGGCACTTTGCTGAAAGAGAAATGCCTACATGGGGAAATATGAGTATGCTGGAACAGATTGATTTTGAAAATGTATGCTACTATCTAAGATCTTCCTCTGCAACCGAGAATGATTGGGATGAGGTACCCGAAGAGATTAGGAATACTTTCGAGCGTTTAGGAATTCCCGAAGCTGAACAGAAATGGCTCTCAGGAGTTACGGCCCAATATGAATCAGAGGCTGTTTATCATAGCATTAGAGAAGATTTAGTCGCTCAAGGAGTTATTTTTCTAGATATGGATAGTGGGCTTAGAGAATATCCAGAAATTGTCAAGAAATGGTTCTGTTCAGTAATTCCCTATTCAGATAACAAATTTTCTGCGTTGAATACGGCAGTTTGGTCAGGTGGATCATTTATTTATGTCCCAAAAGGAGTTCATGTCGAGATGCCCGTGCAAGCCTATTTTAGGATAAATGCGAAAAATATGGGTCAATTTGAAAGAACATTAATTATTGCAGATGAAGGTAGCAGTATTCACTATGTAGAAGGGTGCACTGCACCTACCTATTCTACTGATTCTCTGCATTCTGCTGTCGTTGAACTTGTAGCCCTACCTGGCTCACACATACGCTATTCTACTGTTCAAAATTGGAGTGCTAACGTATACAACCTAGTTACTAAAAGAGGTATTGCACACAAAAATGCCAAAATAGAATGGGTAGATGGCAATATAGGCAGTAAATTAACTATGAAATACCCATCAGTGATACTCAAAGGAGAAGGATCGCATGCCGAAGTCATTTCCGTTGCCTATTCGGGGAATGGTCAGCATCAAGATGCAGGTGCAAAAATACATCACTTAGCATCAAATACTACAAGTAAAATTTTATCCAAAAGCATTAGTAAAGATGGAGGTAGAGGTTCATATAGAGGCATGGTTACAGTGTCTCCTAAAGCGGAAAATTGTAAATTGAATGTTGTTTGTGATGCCCTAATACTTGATGATGAAAGTAGATCTGACACATATCCGACGATGGAGGTTGCGAATCCTACTGCGAGGTGCGAACATGAAGCGAGTGTATCCAAAGTTAGCGATGATCAGTTATTTTATCTGATGAGCCGGGGGCATTCAGAAGAAGAGGCATTAGCATTGATAGTTAATGGCTTTTTTGAACCTTTTACAAGAGAATTACCTATGGAATATGCAGTTGAATTAAACAAATTAATGGCATTAGAAATGGAAGGAAGTATTGGTTAAATGGTGTTAATATGAATGCCGCAACTACATATGGAAAAATTTCTGAAACTACTGATAGGGCCGATCATCTTTGGCGCTATACTCCTTGGAAGAAAATTCATCCCACAGGAGATGTCAAAGAGGTACCACAAATAAATGAAGAAGTCAAAATATGTTTGAAAAATCTAGATGGCACTGATTTGACTGAAGGCATTAGCCTTCAGAGAGGAGATAGGATTGAAGAGAAAATGCCGAATATAGATGTGGTGGCAACTTCTTTCCTAGAGGCAGTGTCTAATAATTGTAGATGGGTATTAAAAACTAAAAGAAAGTTTTATTCGGATACCCCAATATTGCTAGAAATAGAAGCTCAAGGTAACATGCATGCACTAGAATTAGTACTTGATATTGGAGATATGAGTGATTTTGAAATAGTTACAGTGATAAAAGGGAAAGCAGATTGGTTAGGTTTGTTGAGGACAGGTAAGATTGGCAAAGGGTCTAATATATGTGATGTTACTGTTGGAATACAGGAAAAAGGAGTATTATTGAGATTGGATTGTATATCATTAGGAAGAGATGCCAATATGAATACTGGCACAGTATCATCTGGTTCGGAGAAAACTAAAGCAGATTTAAGATATAGAATGGCTGAAAGTGGAAGTAATCTACAAGTTCTTGGATCGATTTTATCAAGGGATGAAATGCATCTCGATTATCATATAGAAATCCAGCACGATGCTCCAGAAACATTCAGCAGACTTGTCTGGAATGCAGCCTGTGGTGGAAATAGTCGAACGATTGGGACGGGTATGTTGAAAGTGGCAAAAGGTTCAACAGGAACAGACGCAGCACAAAATTTTCATAATCTATTGTTGTCCAAAGGTGCGCATGCGGATGGTATTCCTGAGTTAGAAGTCTCAGAATCCAATGTTGTTGGGTGTGGGCATGGTATTGCAAACGGTCCGATAGATGAAAATCAACTATTTTATTTAGAGTCACGGGGTTTTTCAAAATCTGATGCTCGATCTGCCCTTATAGCTGCATTCCTAAATTCAACTCTTACCAAAATGGGAAGTTCTTACCTACATACTTGGTTAAGTAAATTATTAACTTCGGAATTAGATATAATGAATAAGTGAAGTGAATTACAGATGGTCTCCAGGAATGGATTAAATGATAGGAAAAATGAGAAGAAAATATCTATAATAATTGGCCTTTTATTCGGTTTTTATGTCTTATTAGCTTTTTTAGCTCCTCTAATGATGCCCAATGCCTCAGTACCGGAATTATCAGGTAGAGCAAATGCAATTGACTACGCCACCGAAGGGAGTTGGGGCAATCTAGAACACGGAGAAAATGCTCAAATTGGTCATGACCAATCTAAACATGGAGGAGTTTTTGCTTGGATGGAATTAAATCCCGTATGGGCATTTACTTATTTGATTGGAGATATTAATTGCCATCAAAAATATGAAAGGTCTTGGGAAATAAATGATAATCAAATGCCAATATGCACTAGAGATATTGGGATTCTACTAGGAATTGTTTTTGGATGCTTGATTTTTAGAATCAAAGGCTGCAACAGATGGACAATAAGAGACACATTCCTCACAATAATACCAGATAGTAAGCTCGGCATAATTTATAAAAATGATCTGCGCATGATAGCGATGTTTGCATTGATAATATTATCAGTAATCCCGATAGGATTTGATGGTTTCCTACAACTATTAACGAATTATGAATCTACTAACCTAAAGCGAGTAATTACTGGAAGTATAGCAGGTTTTTCTCTTGGATGGTTGATATGTTCTATGCTAGCTGCAAAACCAGAATATTTTGGTAACTCTGAGAATGTGACTTTACCATTGGGCTCTCTGCTAAGGATTAAGTAAATTAATCGCCATTCCACCATTTTATTAGGTCATCTTCTGTGGTTATGGGCTTATTCTTTTTCCTTCCATCACCTAACGTATTTAATCTTGAAATCATCGAATTGATTGATATTAGGTTAGAATTAACTTTTATTAACTGTGGCAAACAAAAGCGTAAATGCTTTTTAGGATTTTTTCTTTGCCATTTTTTGATTTCATTTCTGATGGGCCAAATAATTAACAATATACGTCCAAAAGAATAATATTCATCTTTTAGACGAGACTTTGGGATTTCTCTAGATAAAAGTGTCTTAGTTTGTGACAACCAGCATAGATCATTATGTAGAAATTTTAAAATTCTCCTAGTATGACTATAAGAAACATTCCTTACAGGGCCTAGAGATCTTCTTAATTCGGATATATCGGCTGAATTCATCAGAGATAGTGTTCCACATATTGAAGCGATAGAATGATTAAGAATACTCCTAGGAAATTCCATTTTGCCTTCATCAGAAGATTGTTGAAGTTTACTTGCATGATTTTTTTGTGCATTCATGATTATTTTCCATGGTTTTTGGCCATTGAGCCAATTACTATTGCCCCTGAGTTTCTCTAGACCGATATTCTCCAGAGTTGCTTGCCCGTCTAGTGAATTAAGCAATTCATTCAAATGGTAAAGTTCAACATCATGAGATTGTACATTAATTGGTAAAGGCCTAGAATGTAAAAAATTCTTCAAGATAAAACTTAATTTTTTACGAAAATCTAATTCGGTTGATTCATTCAAAACTGGCCCTACTAGTGCCCCCATGTCGAAAGGAGTGGGCATACCTAATTCACCTGAAAGTAAATTTTTATATCCTTCTCTAATTCTTTTTTGTAATTCAGAAGTTTCAAAATACTCTTTTTTATCTGATAAATTTCGTAGTGTACCCCCCTTGATTCTTTTTAAGGCTATTTTTGGGTTACAATCTACCCAAATACACAAATCAGGTATTAAAGCTGCAGAATTCATATGTGCAACCCTCTCCAAACCTAAATTACCCACTATTCCCTGATATACCAAAGAAGAATGAACATTTCTCTCACTTACGACGACCCTTCCTTCTTTCAATTGAGGCAGAATCCACCCATGGGAATGATCTAGTCTATCTGCGGCAAACAAACCAGCCTCCCCCTCGGGTTTCAAACTCTGCATTTTAACAGAGTCAATTGCTAGACGTCCCAATGGATGATCTCTTCTTGGTTCACCAGTTTTTTCCACTGAGGTAAATGTGAAATCTTTTTCTAGTATTTCCGCAACAATGTTTGTTGCTAATCCTTTTCCGCTACCATCTCCGCCTTCAATGCTAATAAGATACATAAGATTCCTCACTCAATATTTATCTCATTAGTAGTGAATTGGTGTTTAGTAAGGCTAGAAAGTGACATGCCAATGAGAATTAGAAGTGGTCCAATGAATAAACCCCCTCTACTCCATAGACCAATAAAAGAAAACCACCAAGCTTTTCTGTAACTTTTACCATGAAATACTTCAAAACCTCCTCGAATCCCAAAAAGACCTGAAATTAAGGTTAAGATAGCAATTATTGTCGCCAATGTAGCAGCCTGATTAAGATTACTTTCTCCCCTCCAATCGATTTCAGTTACTAATTCATCATCTCCAGGCATCATAGTAATTGGAATCTGGGCATGATCTCCAGGTATCAAAAATAATCTTATTGAAACATTATTTTCTAAGGAAGCGAATAAAATAAATGATTGGCGTGGTACTTCTGGTATTTGGAAACGCCCACTTTGGTCGGTAACGGTTTCTTTACCCGTTACTGTACCATCGTAATTCAAAAGAGTTAATTTGACTCCTTCTATTGGATTTCCACCTGTGTTATTATCTATCAGTGCAGAATTGACTATCCCATTGATATCTGCATAAGACCTAGTCTCGTCATCACTAACTAATGATCCAGATAATACTTCGGCAGGATTGGCAGAAATGGCTAGTATACCAAATATTGTACCTAAAAGACTTCCGAATATAATTAAAACTGCTGCTGCGACTCTTGTAGCAGAATCTTCTGCGATATCTGAAAGCCATATCTCTATAGATGACATATTATCATAATCAATATCTGATTTCAATCTTTTTCCTCCTCTGTAATGACATCGCCAGATGCGGCTAACTGTTCATGTTGTCGCATAAATGTTCTAAAAAATAAGTAAGTAAAAGCGGGCCATGAACCGGGCATTACAAAAATAGTGATTGTGACTAAACTAATTACCGATAAGAATGGATTTTTTGATAAATAACCTATTATTTTTTCAGATATAGATACATTGGAATCTATTGTATCGCAGGAGATATTTGAGCCATTTGATAAATTGAATTTGGTAAAATACATTTTTTCCCAATTTTTCCCAGTCAATAGAAAAGAATTATCTTGCTCTGAAAATGCAATGCCATTAAGCACTGAATCTGAATCTTTTTGGTTCTCTGATAATGAATCCAAGGAAACTGAGTTTTGGACGACACCACTGGTAATATTTATTGAAATTATCCTATTTTCTTTCCAAATATTTGCATAAACAAGGTCCCCAACGCACTCCAATTCATTAAGATTAGAAATCTCTTTATTGTTTTCTTTTACTGTAATAGTAGAGGATATGCTAAAATTATCAATATTTCTAAGCGCTAAATTGGAAGATCCATTGGACATTATGAAAATATCTTCATTATTGCAAAGGCCCCATCCTTCTCCAGTATAATTATAATTACCAATCAATTCGAAGGAGTCTATATCAAAAATCTTTGCATGTTGTTCTTTCCATGTCAACATAATAATTGAATTGTTTAATATTGAGATCCCTTCAGAAAATATATCTTCATCGAATTTTATTTCTTGTATTATCTCTCCAGAAGATATATTTAATTCTCGGAGACTAGAATATCCGTATAATCCAGTACTTTCGAACAATCTTGTTCCTTTGAATTCCAATCCTTGTGTAAATGAATTGGGCTGATGGTCAATAGTTTTTATGATTTCAAATTCAATTTCGGAATCGATGCATGAAGAGTTAGCGGAAGAATTGAGAGGGATTAAAATTAATATCACAAGATATGAAAATAATTTTTTATAATCAATATTAGATATCATGTATGAACAATGCTCCATCGACGTTAAAATAGGCCTTGGGACAGACTCGACAAGAATAGTACTGTGAGGTAGGGAGATGTTGAATATTAAACCTAAAAATGACTCATTAATGCCATTTTTACTGATTTCTGTTCTAGTATTTTCTATTTTTTCACCTTGTGTGAACTCTGATGAAATATCCGAAGTACGAAAATCCAAATTCATTACAACTGACCTCTCTGAATTCTCCCCTAGTGAGGAGGGGAAGGAGTACATGTTTAACGGTGATGATTTATCGATCTACTCTGCGACTAGCTTTCTGAAGAATCAATGGTCAGAAGCAGGATATCCGGAATTAATTCTACCTTTCTCTGAAAACGAACAATCTAAAAATTCAATTAGAAGTTGCGAGAATGCATGGATTGTCGGAGAAAACGACAATATAACAACATCCGGAGGAGTAATTACAGCAACTGTTCAGAGAACATCGGCCAACTCTGCGATATTTGTTGAAGAGGGAAGGGTCGTTTCTTCCACTACTTTAAATGACATAGTCTCCACCTGGGAATCAACTATTTTCCCAACAAATACATATTATTTCGGAAATTCTCCCGATGTAGATAATAATTGTCAAATTGAGATAGTGATTTATGAAATAGATGGAGTTGGAGGAACAGGGGGCTATTTTCAACCAGGAATATCATCGATTAGAGAGAGTCTATTTTTTGATTTAGATGATATTAATTCAAGAAATACCATATTAGCCCATGAATTTGAACACCTTCTACATAACGCAAGAGACCCTTTTGAATATATGTGGATTGATGAAGGAGCGGCAGATATGGCGGCATATTTGTGTTTTGGAGCAACCGAAACTCTTAGTTACCACGCAAACGAATGGGCGCAAAATTCCAGTATCAGTGTTAGATGGTGGAATGATAGAGTTGCAGACTATGGTGCTGGTTTCTTATTCTTGATGTATATAGCAGATAAGTTAGGCGGTGGAGATGCAATACAAAGATTGGTTGCCGATACAGCAGTAGGAGGTGTTTCTATAGAAAATTTAGCTATTAATCCGGAGCCCGGATCGACACCAATAGGCACAAGTATGAATGACATTTTCGCAAATTTTAGTGCTGCAGTTTCATTGGATAGTCCCCAAGGTGTATTTGGTTTCTCCAATCTGGACTTAACTTCTGAATGTGGCCTAGAAAGCATCTGTAAAGCGCAACTCAGTGCAGAAAATGACCAATGGATTAACAATTGGCAAAGTGACTCACAAAGCATTGAAGGGTGGGGGATGCGGTCTTTTAAATTCAGTCAAGGAAACGGAAAACCATTGAATTTGATGGTTTTACCCACACAATTTGGATTTGCGGGATCTATTTTGGTTAAAGAGGCATCCACTGGAACATGGACAATGTCAGAATTAAGGATAGACCCTACAACAGGAGTAGGAACAGGATTAGTCCATGGTTTTGGGAATATTACCAGTGATGTTTACCTATTTGTGTGGTATAATTCATTAACTGATGATTGTGACTACAATTTCGTTAATTGTGGAATATTATCGGGGTCATATCCCGTGGCTTCTTTGACTGTTTATGCTAGTTTAATAAGTGAGCCGGCAGAAGTTTCGATAGATTCTATTAACAAATTTGATAGAGATGGAGATGGTTTCGACGATAGTGTAGAATTAAGTTTTGAAATTATTTCTTATGCCTTCTATGAAATAATTCAAGTAAAGTTTGAAGCTTATGTTAATAATACACCAAAGGATTCAATACAATTGGAATATAGTGCAGGAAATGGAGAACCGGAAATAGGGATAATATGGTTTAGTCCGCCAACATCAGACGAATGGACTTTTGGAGTTGAGATATCTGACATTACAGGAAAAACTCAAGATTCGGCTTTTTCTCTTCCTATAAATCTACAAAATATGAAACCAGAAGCATCAGGATCAATTGCCAGTAATGTCACGCAAACATATTCAACTTTGAATATTTTTGGAGGAGGTTATGATGTCTGGGGCTTCGGAGATGTAAATGGCTCTTTCATGCACAATGAGACACCAACGGAATATATTTGGGATTTGGGCAATGGAGATTTTTCAAGACTAAAGAACCCAACTCAGTCGTATTCAGAAGAAGGAGAGTATCAAATTACATTGATTGTCAGAGATCAAGGAGATTATTACTCAGAGATACAAATATGGGATATAATAGTTAATGATACGACGATACCTACGCCAGTAGTGTCGATAGAAGGATTAGAAATAGACGATGAAATAACCATTTTTACAAATCAAAATATTAAGTTTTCAGCCATAAAAACAATAGATAATGTTCCCACTGAAAAACTAAATTTTACTTGGGACTGGGGAGATGGAGATGTGGAAACAGGAGAAGGAAATTATGAAGCTTATCACTCTTGGATTGATGGTGATTCAGATGGTACGGCTTATCAACTCACATTAACTGTATTTGATGGTAAATACTACGCAGAATTTACATTACAAGTGAATATTATCAATAGGATTCCGAGACTAATATTTGAAGAAGAATTGCAAACTGATACTCTTACACCCTTGGAAATGCCTGAAATTTTTGTCGATGATGATGGTATTATCGTAGAATATGAATGGATTTTTGAAGATGGAGTGAATTTTTCAGATTCTGGAGTAACTTTAACATCAGATTTTTTAGAAACTAAATCTATTAAATCGAATCCAAAAGTAAGTTGGTTAAACCCAGGGATGAAGAATATTTCATTACAAGTAACTGACGATGATGGGAATTTTACTATTGCAAATTTTACAGTAGAAGTGAGTAATCAAAGACCTGTTGCAATTTTTAATCGTCCATCTGATGGAATGACGAGTACGACGTATGTTTTTCAGAGTTCTTCATTCGACATTGATGGAGATTCTTCCAATTTGATCCATATATGGAATATTTCAGATATGGAAGAGTCGATTGACGATGTCTCTTCAATCAGCAGGACATTTTCAAAACCTGGATTATACTCAGTCAGTCTAACTATTTTTGATGAAAGAGGATTGGAATCGGCGACAAAGACCTATTACTTCAAAATAGAAAATCCGCTACCTATGCCCGTGTTAAAATTTAGTCAACCAAGCATCAATGGGAGTATTCTGAAATATATTCCCGGCGATACAGATAATGTTACATGGCAGGTCCCAAATTTGCAAGGTGGAGGTATTTTTATTGCGCCTAATATGCCCATAATGTTTGATGGGTCTCAAAGTTTTGATACAGATATAAGATTTGTTGGTAAAGACTCTATAGATTCGAATAGTCCTGATTGGAATGGGATAACCAAATGGATCTGGGATTTTGGAGATTCTTCTCCAGAAGTTTCGGAGCCAATGGCGTGGCATAGTTATGACTTACCAGGTATTTATTTAGTTGAATTTACGGTTTTGGATGGATTCGAGGGAGGAGAAGCGAATAGTACTTTTCTGACTGTTCATGTCTCAAGTTCACCCGATATTTTAACAAAAAACCCCATAGGTACTGAATATGTTACCGTTGGAGATGCTATTAATCTTGATATTGAAGTCTCTGATAGCGATTTATCACTGGGAGTGAATGCATGGATGGATGAAGATGCGTCAAAAGACTCAGACGGAGATGGAAATATGACAAATGATAAAGATGTGGACCTTGCTGATCAATTAACCATAAAGTGGGATTTTAATGTTTTTGAAGATTCTAATTTTGATGGCAACTATAGAAATGATTGGACTAACTGGGAAGGCAGAAATTGGGACTTGCCTGGAGATTCCAGAATATCAGTTGAAGTATGCGACGGCGTAGGAGTATGTTCTTCGAAAGATTATATAATAACTGTACTTTCTATTTCAGAAGATGATTCACCTAAGACCCTATCTGATCTAAGAGTAGGCGACTTGATACCGGAGAAAGAAAGTTTTGGAATACTAACTCTAGTAACAATTGTATTGATACTTGGTTGGTTAGTAATGAGGCAAAAAAATGAAGATGAAATCGATGCTATTGATATGTTAGAGACTTATGGTGTTGAGGTAAAACTAGAAGGCGGTTTGCCAGGAATGGACCAACATACTCCGCCGCCACAACCTAAATATTTGACTGTAGAAGAGCGAAAGAGTAAGGAATCAGGTTATGTTCGACCGATTAGGACGAGGCGCGAGAAATGAATAATAAAAGAAAAAGAAATGCCATATTTTCTTATTTACTGATTATTATGCCGATTTTTTTTATAATTATAAATTCTTCATTTATGAGTGTTGATGCAGCGAGTAACTGTGAAGTTTCCTTAGATAGTTCCTGGGATGTAGACAGTGCTGTAACTTTACATGATGTAAAATCAGGTAATTTCATGTCTTTCTACGATGAACAAAAAATCCCAACTGGATTACCGGTAACTGAAGATTTTGTATATGAAGTCGGTATTGAAGAAGGTAGTGCTACTGCGATAAGTATGAAACTTGTTGCAGGGTATAGATACAATTTTTGTATAACATTTAGTCCATCTGTAAACAGTAATTCAACGATAGCAAAAGGAGATGTCTATCTAATGACGAAAACCAACTGGGATTCATATAGAACAGAATATAATAGCAGAGATTATGAAAATATGGAAGATTATATAGAAAGAATTCCTGTAGAATGGAGAGACATGGTCACATGGATACCGTTCAGAGACGTACACTCATATGAAGGGAAGCAGTACGTACAGTTTTCTGTTGGCATAGATTCCTCTGGATCATCATGGACTTCCATATTTGGAGGCGATTCTGTAAATGAATATTATTTAGTTCTTGATGGTTGGGATAACAGTAGACCTAATGATTTTGCACCTATTGGGGACGATATGAATGCAGAAATATTGGTAGAAACAGAAAAGAGAGTTGCAATACCTGCATTTACTGCTTATATATTGATTGGGATACTTCCAATTTCATGTATTTTGATACCGTTAATACTTCATTTTACATACAGAAGAAGTGCTAAAGATGACAGAAAAGAAGTATTGACAGAACAAATACCCTATTTACAAGAAAGTGAATAATTAAATTAATCGTATTCTAACATCGCCCATGCAATCTTAAGATCGGTTGCATTTATCATACCTTTTTGTGCTAGGTGCCACCCATTTTCCATAGTTGTGTAAACTATTGCTTGGCCCAAAAGGGGCGAATGTATACGAGTCCAATCACCTGCTTGGCCAATACCCATTATCGAAGTTTTGATTTCTGAATTTTTCAAATCCCACGCAGCCTCGAATAGATTTATTCCATCGGTCCTTCCTGAAGAATTATAGCAAATTTTTATTACATCTCCTAGGTTTTTATTTTCTCGGACGTCGTGAGATATTTCCTCTGATGATGGAGACTCATCCGTTACATGTGATGAAGCTACGATTTTTGTACCTCCTTTTTTTGCCAATTCAAAAAGTTTGGACCTCTGATTTGGATCAATATTTATTTCTAAATCGACCCAACTTACTCCACTTTCAATTGCTTTCTTTAATACTTCCAATCTTTGTTCTTCATTACCAGGGAAATAACCACCTTCTCGTTTTGGTCGACAGGTCAAAATCACTGGCAGTACGATTCCTTGCCTTAAAGAGATTAATACCGAATCTAAATCTAAATAATCCATTTCTTGCGGAGTAAAGATTACGTTTTTCTTGATTTTTTGATCATCTTTTTTAGATGAGGCGTCAGTCTTTTCTTCAATTATTACTTCTTTTTTGGACCATAATAAATCTAATCTTACTTCGACTAAATCAGCGCCTGCTGCGGTAGCACTTGCTGCATCTTTTAGGACTTCACTAATGGTACATCCTCTCAAAGAAACACATACCAATGGCATATCCATATTGGCAAGCGAGTGTAGTTTTCTGTTTAATTATGTCGTGTGATTAATTTTCTTAAATATCTGATGGAAATTAAAGAAAACATGCCATTATCATAGTTTCTCTACTTACTTTTGGAAGAGTTGAATAACCCCCTTACGCTAGGAAATTTGTTATCAAAAGAGAGTTCCTTTAAGCGGGTCTCAAAAAAGTAGGTGATTAGATGAGTGATGAGACAAATATTGCTGAAAATGAAGGGCCAAAACAAGAATATGATGCTGGGAGCATACAAGTCTTGGAGGGGTTAGAGGCGGTGAGGAAAAGACCTGGTATGTATCTCGGAGACCCTCATGATGGCACGGCACTGCATCATTGTATTTGGGAAGTTGTTGATAACTCAGTTGATGAACATCTCGGAGGGCATAGTGACCTTATCGAAGTGAAAATAAACTCTGATGGAACTTTGACAGTTAGGGATTATGGAAGAGGAATTCCAACTGGAATACATGAAGAGTTTGGAATATCAGCAGCAGAAGTGATAATGACAAAATTACACGCTGGAGGAAAATTTGATAATAGTTCATACAAAGTATCTGGAGGATTACACGGAGTAGGAGTTTCAGCAGTTAATGCTGTTTCAGAATGGATGGAAATGACAATACACAGAGGAGGAGTAATTTATTACCAGAAATATGAAGCTGGAATTCCGGTTAGTCCATTGAAAGAAATAGGAAAATGCGAGGATAGTGGAACTGAAATAACCTTTAAACCGGATTTAGGAATCTTTACGAATGTAATAGAATTTGAATTTGAACAAATAGACACGCGCTTAAAAGAAACATCTTTCCTAAATGCAGGACTTGAAATTATCATAACGGATCATAGAGGTGAAGATACACATATTAGCAAACACCATTACGAAGGAGGATTGAGTGAATTTGTTAAGCAGATAAATTCCAGAAGAGAAGTTATGCATCAAGATGTAATAGAAATTAATGGAGAAAGAGAGACTGAAAAAGGCCCTGTGACTGTAGATTTAGCATTACAATGGTCTGATGCATTTAGTGAGAATATATTATGCTATACCAATATAATTCGTAATCGGGATGGGGGGACGCACATGACTGGTTTGAGAGGTGCATTGACCAAATGTGTAAATAATTATGCCAAGAGGAGAAATTTATTGAAAGGAGATGCACTATCTGGAGAAGATGTCAGAGAAGGTTTGGCAGCCATTGTAAGTGTCAAGCATCCAGACCCGTCATTTTCTTCTCAGACTAAGGATAAATTGGTAAGTAGTGAAGTAACAAGTATCGTTGAGACTGTGGTTTATGAAAAACTTGGAGAGTTTTTCGAAGAAAACCCGGCTGTCGCCAAGTCAGTTGTAGATAAGGCACTACTAGCATCAAAGGCAAGAGAAGCGGCGAGGAAGGCAAGAGATTTAACAAGAAGAAAAGGTGTTTTAGAAGGCGGAGGATTACCGGGTAAACTGGCAGACTGTCAGTCAAGAGATCCTTCGGAATGCGAGATATATTTAGTTGAAGGAGATTCGGCAGGAGGCTCAGCAAAAACAGGCCGAGACAGGAGGATACAGGCAATTTTACCCCTTAGAGGAAAGATATTGAATGTTGAGAGACAAATGAATAACCTCGTAAAAGTATATAAAAATACTGAAATCCAAACAATGATTAGAGCTTTTGGAGCGGGCATAGGGAACACTCCCCCAGGAGAAGATATTCAGGATGGGTTATTCGATACAGAGAAATTGCGTTACTCAAAAATAATCATAATGTGCGATGCAGATATTGATGGCGCCCATATAAGGACATTGATGTTGACATTTTTATGGCGATTCATGAGACCGGCGATAGAGGAGGGGCATGTATATATTGCACAACCTCCTTTATATCAGTTAACAAAGGGTAGAGTGAGTAAGTATGTATTCTCAGACGAAGAGAGGGACAAGGTCATTTTAGAGTTACAAGGAGATAATCCGAATGCGAAAATTGGAGTACAGAGATACAAAGGTTTGGGTGAAATGAATCCTGAACAATTATGGTCCACAACAATGGATCCAAAGGCTAGGACTATGCTTAAAGTGACTGTTAATGATGCAATAGAGACAGATAGAATGTTTGAAATATTGATGGGAGAAGATGTCCCAGATAGGAGATCATTTATTGAAAAACATGCTAAGGAGGTGACTAACCTTGACATTTGAAGATGAAAACAACGAACTGGATGAAGATATAAACTCAGAAGGGAATATCCTTAATCATCCACTGACTAAAGAAATGAAGACTTCGTACATCAACTATGCAATGTCAGTTATCATTGGACGTGCTCTACCAGATGCTAGAGATGGCCTGAAGCCTGTCCACAGAAGAGTTCTGTATGGGATGTATGAAGGTGGACATACTTCTGATAAAAAATTTAGTAAGTCCGCTAGATCGGTTGGGGAGGTGATGGGTAAGTATCATCCCCATGGAGATCAGTCAATATACGATACAATGGTCAGAATGGCACAAAATTTCTCTTTAAGATATCCTTTGGTAGATGGACAAGGTAACTTTGGGTCTATTGACGGAGACCCCCCTGCTGCGATGAGATATACCGAAAGCAGACTAGATAAGATAGCGAAACACATGTTAGAAGATATAGAAAAGAAAACTGTAGATTTTCAACCTAATTTTGATGATTCTGAAAGTGAACCCACGGTGTTGCCGGCAAGACTTCCTAATCTACTCCTGAATGGTAGTGATGGTATTGCAGTAGGAATGGCGACTAGGATGCCTCCGCACAATCTATCAGAAGTTTCTGGAGCAGTGAAATTACATGTTGATAAGATATTAATACAAGGAGTTGGGAATGAAAATATACCGGATATTTCCATAGAGGAATATATGCAACACATCACTGGTCCAGATTTTCCAACTGGTGCAAGTATTCATGGCATAGATGGTATTTTTGATATGTATTCGACGGGTAAAGGGAGATTTCATGTACGCTCAAAATGTGAAGTATTAGATGATAAAAACGGTAAAAGGATAATAGTTAATGAAATACCTTATCAGGTGAAAAAAGCAGATATGTTAGTCCACATAGCTGATCTAGTTAGTAATGGGACTGTGATCGGCATTAGAGATATTAGAGATGAATCTTCAAAAGAAGGAATAAGGGTACTGATTGAGGTAAAGAATAATGCTGATCCTCATGCAGTACTTAATCAATTATTTAAATCAAGTAGGCTACAAGAGTCGTATTCAGCAAATATGATGGGTATTTTAGAAGGTAGACCTGTTTTATTGACACTTCCAGTCATATTACACACATACGTCAAACATAGAGAAAATGTAATCGAAAAGAGATCTCAGTTTGAATTAGATAAGGCAGAGGCTAGAGCCCACGTTCTCGAAGGCCTGGTTAAAGCACAAGGAAGAATTGATGACATAGTAGCAGTGGGCAAAGCAAGTAAAAGCAGAGAACAGTTTGAATTAGTTTTGCAAGGAAAGGAACAAGTAATCAAGGGAATAGAATTATTTGAATTTACTGAACCACAGTCAAAAGCGATAGCTGAGAGAAGATTATATCAGCTCAGCCAGCTTGATGTAAACAAAGTACAAAATGAATTTGAAGATTTAAAGATTAAAATAAATCATCTGGTTGAAATAATAACTTCCAGGGAGAGAAGGTTAGAAATTTTAGTAACTGAATTAGAAGAGATGGTAGAGAAGCATGGCGATCAAAGAAGATCTTACATTGATCCCATGCCTCTTTCAATGGATAGAGAGGACTTGATTGAAGAACGAGCAATAGCCATTACACTTTCAGAAGATAATTATATCAGACATTCTCCTGTAGAAAATTTCCGCTTGCAAAACAGAGGAGGGAAGGGATTGAAAGGTGTTGCGACCAAAGAAGAAGATACTCCAAAGTCAATTATAACCTGTTTTAGTAAAGACAGATTATTAATATTTACCGATCAAGGAAGAGTATACGGCCTTAAAGCATGGGAAACACCAGTAGGCAGTAGACACTCAAAGGGGAGTCATATCAGAAATCTTCTAGGGAGCATGCGTGAAGATGAGAAAATTATTTCAATAATGGCAATAAGTAAGAA
>Ga0315320_10001758_pt1 | contig 17989 bp, 14 predicted proteins | sample M140m21515metaG_FD_203458 | JGI IMG/M metagenome (GOLD analysis project Ga0315320, IMG submission 203458) | Ammonia-oxidizing marine archaeal communities from Monterey Bay, California, United States - M1 40m 21515 | ecosystem: Environmental > Aquatic > Marine > Coastal | place: USA: California... | reverse complement strand
CGCGCCTCTCCCACGTCCTCAACTGAGCCTGTTCCCTGGAGTGGTCTCGCGCTCGGGACAAACGCGGCGGGGTCCGACGACATGGACGGAGGGGGGACCGTCAAGTCCCCGAGGACGAGGGAGTGGTCAGTCGGAGAAGTGAGATGAACCGAGTAATCCGCTTCGGCGGGAGTCGCCTGGTCCAACCAACGCCCCTCGGGCGTCAACCGAACGGGCATCGGGTACCACCCTCCCGACGCAGTCAGGATCCCTCTTGAACGTCCGTACGTCCCGTACTTGTGTGGAACCTGGCTCATAAACGACAGGGAGATGGTCTGGTGCTCCCCTGGCAGAAGGGGGGTGGCGAGGGCGATCTCCGCGATCGGAACCTCGCCGTCGAGCCGACTCCAACTCAGCGACACCCACTCACCTTCCACACCGCGCTGCCGAACGGGCCCCAGAGACATCGAACCGGGCTCCCACCGACCTGGATAGACCCTCTCCCAAAGGATGTCGTCGAGTACCGGCTTGTCCGAATAATGTTCGGGGTAGAGGTACACACGCACGGCGGATAGGGGCCTCGCCGTCGGATTTCGCAGAGTGATCTCTGCACGTCCTGCAATCGTTCCCTTCGAGGGGTCGACTTCCGCTTCCAGATGCACCCCCCAGTCTGGCGGCTCCCCCGCCAAGGCTGGGGGCGAAACGACGAAGCAAAAGACGCAAGACACCAACCCGAGCCAGAGACCGGTACGGTGCGACCGATGGCCGATACCCCCGCAGAGATTCCGCGCGCCCCTGGGCGCGCGAGCAGCAAGACCCATAAAGAAGCGCCGAAGCGCGCTGCGTATGTGCAGGTACAGGCCCACCGGGGTGGAGCGGCTCTCCGGCCCGAGAACACCATGGCCGCCTTTCGTCACGCTGCGGAGCTCGGGGCTCCATGGTTCGAGTTCGACGTCCGCCGCTGCGGCTCGGGGGAGCTCGTCGTTCATCACGACCGCACGCTCAAGCGACTCGCCGGGCAGAGCGATGACGTCACGAGCCAGCCCTGGAGCCGCCTCAAGGAAGTCGACGTCGGGTCCCACTTCAGCGACGAATTCGCCGACGAGCGAATCCCCTTGCTGGAAGAGGTCGTGCACACCTTCCGGGGACGGGTCCGCTTCAATATTGAGATCAAAGAGGACACTTTGCGGGGCGACGGGACCGCCAACGCGGTCGCGGAATTCATCCGCAGCACAGGTTTGTACTCGGATTGCATCGTCAGCAGCTTCAATCCCGCCTCGCTGCTCCGGGTGAAGATGCAGTGTGACGCCCCGCTCGCGCTCGTCTACCCAAACGACGGTCCCGGTGTCCGAGAGCGGTTGCTTCGCCGCCCGTGGGCGGCGCCGTTGTTGTCGGTGTACGCACTCCATCCAGACCACAGGGTGGTCACGCAAGACCTCGTTCGCAAGGCGCATCTGCGCGGACTCGCTGTGAACACCTGGACCGTGAATGACGAGCCCAGAATGCGCGAACTCGTGAGCCTCCGGGTGAACTCGCTGATTACGGACCGGCCTGATGTGGCGCTTAGGCTCCTCGACGAAGTCGATCCTTTCGCGGGGCGGGCGGTTTCCAGCGCCTGACGCGCCAGCGGGTCCGAAGTGCGCTCGGTCGTGTCAGAAACGCAGCCCGACCGTCACGTTCAGTCCGGCCACGATCGGCGCTTTTCGAGGGAAACCAGCGTCGAAGGCAAAGCGGAACGCGAAGCCTCCTCCACGCACTTCCATCCCCAGGAAACCGCGGTGATACCGGAATGCTCTGGGGTCGACACCAGGAGCGGCGTTCTCAGTCCAACCCGTCACCGCACTCACCTCAGCCACCGACACCCCGGGTCTCGCGTGAGACTGGAGAAACGAGTACCCCGCGAAGGGCGAGAACTTCGTGCCAGGGCGGGTGCCCCTCAAGTTCATTTTGAAGGTGTAGCCAACTGCGACATCGACATGAAACACGCCCAGCTCGAGTTGGTCGTTCCCGATCATCCCGTCGTATCCCACCCCGACGGAGACATCGGGCACCTTTGACCAATTGCCAAACGGCACCCAGCGACCAAAACCACCCACCACGAACTGTCGAGACCCGGTGTGCCAGGCCATCCGCCCACCGATTTCAAAGGAGTACGGCAGCCCCTTGCGGAGCATGACTCCGGGCAGAAACGCGACAGATTCGGCTTCACCGCTCTCAGACAGGTCGTCCCAGGCGGATGTGGACTCACCCGCATTGGGGCGTGTGTGCAGGAAAGTCACCCGGTTTTCAAAGGCGAGTTCCGCCTCAAACGTTCCCAAAGCAGCGACCGCAAAACCCGGAGGAGAGGCAATGGTCAGAGCCATCTCCCGAACGACAAAGTCAAACCGCGCCTGGCGCCTCGCAGGCTCCACCTTCTCCAACCCCGAGACAACGAGATCAAAGGGCGGCGCAGCGTTCGCTGCCGCCGGGAGGGCGAGAGCGAGGAGCAAAATAGGGAAGAGTTTGCGAGTCACGTGCGCCCATTGTCGCAGGGGTCGGTCCACTCCGGCAAACGAGAGTAAGCTACCGCGTCATGCTCATCCCCTTTGAAGAAGCCGTAAACACCATCCTGGGCGGGATCGCGCCCCTCGGAATCGAGCGAATCGTGCTTGCAGAGAGTCTGCATCGCGTTCTCGGAGCAGAGGTCTACGCTCGACGAGCTCTCCCACCGGCGGACAACTCCGCCATGGATGGGTACGCCCTTAAACATGCCGACCAGGGCTCCGCCCTCCCTGTCGTCATGCGGATCCCAGCCGGATCCTGGCCAGAGCGAGAGCTCGGACCTGGGGAGGCCGCTCGCATCTTCACAGGAGCTCCCGTGCCTCATGGTGCTGACACAGTGGTCGCCCAGGAACGGACTCAGCGAGAGGGAGGCGGGCCAGTAACCGTCATCAAACCGGAGGTCCGTGGCGCGAACATTCGGCGCGCGGGAGAGGACGTGAAGGCTGGAGAAGCCATCGCTTGCCGGGGTCAGACCATCACCCCCGCCCTCATTGGCTTGCTCGCGGGTCAGGGTCAAACATGGGTCGATGTTGTGCGCCAACCCGTCGTCGCCATTCTCGCCACGGGAGATGAAGTTCACGAGCCTGGCGATCCTCTGCCTCCAGGACACATCGTCAGCAGCAACTCCTGGGCGCTCGCAGCGAGGGTGCGGGAGGCGGGAGCGGTGCCTCGCTACCTGGGCATCGCTCGCGACAATCGCGAGTCTCTACACGCTGCTCTGGCCGGCATCGCCGGAGCAGACGTGCTGCTGACCATCGGTGGGGTTTCGGTAGGAGAACTCGACTTCGTGAAGGAAGCCATCGAAGCCTTTGGTGGAGAGCAGACATTTTGGAAGGTCAAAGTCCGCCCGGGCAAACCCAACGCGTTCGGACGAATTGGCAATACGCGCTGGTTCGGACTCCCAGGAAATCCCGTCTCATGTGACGTGTCGTTCCTCATGTACGTGCGACCTGCATTACGCAAAATGACGGGCAAGCCGGACCTCTTCCTCCACACGGTGGATGCCACGCTCAACGGAACCCTTCGAAAGCGTTCTGGGTTCGTCGTGCTGTACCGCGGGATACACACGCTGTCCGCCAATGGGGCCATCGTCCGGCCCACTGGACCCCAGGGCTCAGGGATTCAATCGTCCATGGCAAAGGCGACCTGCCTCATCGTCGCTCCGGAGGAATGCGAAGAGTTGGCTGAAGGAGAAACGGTGAGAATCGTGTTGCTCCCTGGTGACCATGGCCAGGCGGAACCCGGCGTACGACGCACATGACACTTCCACCACTCGTCTCGTTCGTTGCCCCTTCGGGCACCGGAAAAACGACGTTCTTAGAAAAGCTCATCCCCGCCCTGGCGGCGCATGGCCTTCGCGTCATGGTGGTCAAACATGACGTGCATCGCTTCGACATCGATCATCCGGGCAAAGACACCCACCGGCTGACCGCAGCCGGGGCACATCGAGTCTTGATCACAAACCGACGCAAGCTTGCGCTCATGGGCAAAGCCGATGGCGAGACGCCCCTTCTGACCCTTGTCGACCAGTACGGGGCCGGAGTCGACCTAGTGATTACCGAGGGGTACCGAAGTTCGGCGATGCCCAAGATCCTCGTCGCGCGCGCGGACGCCCGCCCCCGTAGACCCTGGGAGAGGGGAACGATCGCGCGAATCCAGAACCTGGTAGCCGTGGTCGCTGATCATGACGTAGCTCTCCCATCGACCCATGGTCATGTCCCACGATTCTCACTTGACGACCCGGAACCGTGCGTTGCGTTCCTGCTCGATCGTATCGCCGCGGCCTCTCCCATCGACCGTCCGCTCACCGGGGTTCTGCTCGCCGGAGGGCGCTCCGTGCGGATGGGAGAAGACAAGGCCACATTGCGCTTCGACGGCAAGCTCCTCCTCCCCCAACTCACCGCACGCCTCCAAACGGTCTGTCAAAAGGTGGTCGTCGTCCGTCGGACAGGCCAGGTGCTGCCGCCATTGCCACCGAACGTTCAGGTCGTCGAAGACCTGGTGTCTGGGATGGGGCCTCTAGGCGGTCTGCTCACCGGACTCGCCGCGGCCCCCACTCCATTTGTCTTTCTGGCCGCCTGCGACCTTCCTTTGCTGGATCCTGAGTTCATTCGGTGGCTTGCTCAGCACCCAGGACGCGGGGCCGATGTGCTTCTCCCGATGCGCGATGGTCACGCGGAACCAACCCACGCGATCTACGGAGCCCGCTGCCTCGGCCCCATCAAGCAGGCGATGCTCTCCGGGGAGTTGGGCATGGGGACCTGGTTGGGCGCGCTTCGGGTCGAACGCATCCCCGAGACGGACTGGCGTCAGGCCCACCCAGATGGGCGCTCATTCCTCAACGTAAACACGCCATCGGACCTCGCCCGCGCCGAAGCGCTGCTCCCTCTCGGGTAGCCACCTCTGTCCGCGCTGGCGTCGAAGCGCAAAGCTGGCTACTACTCAGGCTCAATGTCTCGTTCTCTTCCCCCCGACGACGCCCCGCGCGGACCCATCATCGACCCCTTTGGGCGTCGCGTGCACTACGTGCGGATGTCTGTCACTGATCGATGCAACTTCCGATGTGTCTATTGCATGCCGGAAGAAGGCATCGACTTCACCCCGCGGAAAGAGTTGCTGTCTTTCGAGGAGACCGAGCGGCTGGGACGAGTCCTTACTGAGATGGGAGTTGACCGGATTCGGCTGACAGGTGGCGAGCCCACGGTCCGGCGCGACATCGTCGAACTCGTGCGGCGCCTCGCTGCTTTGCCGAGGCTGCGTGATCTGGCGATGACCACCAACGGCTGGAACCTCTCCTCGATCGGTCCAGAGCTCAAGAGTGCCGGCCTCGACCGAATCAACATATCCATCGACACCCTGCGGAGGCAGCGCTTCATCGACATCGCGCGGGTCGACCGTCTCGACGACGTGCTGGCAGGCATCGAAGCGGTCGTCGCGCTCGATTGGCTTCCGTTGAAGCTGAACGTCGTCGTCTGCGAGGGGATGAACGAGGACGAGGTCGTGGACTTTGTGGATCACTTCGCAGAGTTGCCTGTCACCATCCGGTTCATCGAGTACATGCCTTTTGGGGAGTCCAGGTTCAGCCTCGTCCCGTGGGCTCAAACGCGGAGGCGACTGGAGAGTCGCTACACCCTGCTTCCGGTGGATGGCCCCGACGGAAGTGGTCCGGCGAACTACTGGTCCGTCGCGGGCACCGCAGTGGAGGTAGGCGCCATCGGCGCTCTCTCCCGACAGTTCTGCGAGGCATGCAATCGCGTTCGGATCACCTCGGATGGACGCCTGAAGACCTGCCTCGCGTATGAACCGGAGATGGTGTCGCTGCGAGACGTCATGCGGAGCGGCGGGAGTGACGACGACCTTGAAGCGGCCATCCGCGCGGGCATCTTGCGCAAACCCCTCGCCCACATCACCAACGAAGACGGCAGCAACCCGTTCGAAGGCCAAATGATCCAGATCGGCGGCTAAGCCGGGTCACAGACTCGAGCCACGAAGGACACCATCCAGGCTCAGGCCCACTTCGCTCGAAGGTCAAGGCGCCATCGGTCAGCCCAGGTCGGTGATGCGCGGTGCGTCCTTACTCGGGGAAGGACTTCCGTAGAGCCGCGTGACCTCCGCTGCCATTTTTCCTCTCAGAAAAAGGCCGAGCATCTTGTAGTCCGCGAGGAGCGACCAGACGGGATAGGTGAAGGTCGCCGGACGGTTCTTCTCGATGATGAAGTGTCCTACCCACGCGGGCCCATAGCCGGCAACAAGCACGAGGGGGAGGAGAGACAAGCGACCGCTCATGACCACGAAAGAGAGGGTCGCGGGCGCAGCAAAGCTTCCGATGTAGTGCACTGCGCGACACAAGGGCAGCCGGTGCTCCCCCACATAGAAGGGCCAAAACTCGGTGAACGTCTCGATGCGCTTCTCGCTCATGGAGTGACCTCACCCGCGTACAGGTTGAGCCGGTCGCGTCTCGCGAAGCCGACGAGCGTCATCCCGCTCTCTCGTGCGTAGTCCACGGCAAGGGAGCTGGGCGCCGAGACCGAGACGACGACTCCGATTCCCGCCATCGCCGCCTTCTGCACCATCTCGAACGAGGCACGCCCCGATAGAACCAGCACTCGATCACGCAGTGGCCAGATGTCCTCGCGGGCCATGGCGCCCAACACCTTGTCCACCGCGTTGTGACGTCCGATGTCCTCGCGCACCAACTCCATGGTGCCGTCCAACGAGAACAGACCCGCGGCGTGGAGCCCACCAGTCCGCGCAAAGAGGGACTGCGCGGACAACAGAGCCGGAGGAAGGCTCAGCAGAAGGTCAGAGGGGAGGGCTGGTGGAGAAGTGAGCGGGGGGGCCATGAGGCGCACAGCCTCCAGCGTCGTCTTGCCACAAAGGCCACAGGATGAACTGGCGTAGACCTCTCGGCGCGCGTTCGCCGCGGCTTTCCGGTCTGCTCCGTCCGCGCGCACACGCACCACGTTGCCCATTGCGTCGTCGCTGACGTCCGCGCAGTACTCGACGATCAGGATCTGCTCGGGGGTTCGGAGTACTCCTTCGCTGAAGAGAAAACCCACGGCGAGGTCCATGTCATGGCCCGGGGTTCGCATCAACACCGCCAGCGCTTCGTCGGCGAGACGGACTTCCAGGGGCTCTTCCACCACGAGATCGTCATCGAAGCGTTCCGAACCCGATGGCCCCATTCGATGCACAGATCGTGAGGCGACCGGTTCACGTCGCGTGGAGTCATGCCTGCTCATTCCCGGGCATATAGCATTCCCCCATGCGGCCGGACCGACTCGTCGCGCCCGCACTGGGCGCCTTATGGACTCAGCGCGCCCGCCTGGGCTTCGCCTGGGACGTGCTGCGTCACGCGGTATGCAGCGATTGCTCTCTCGGAAGTTCGGGCATGAGGGACAGCATGGGGCGCTCGCACCTCTGCGGGCGTCGCCTCGGGCACCTCACCAGAGAGACCGCTGTCGCTTTTGCGCCTGGTCTTCTCGCCCACACAGCCGACCTCCACGGAATCTCGAACCGCGGATTGAGAGGGCTCGGTCGTATTCCCAGACCCATGCTCCGGCGTGCAGGCCAGCCAGGTTTCTCGCCGCTGTCCTGGGAAGACGCCACAAATCTCGCTGCTGCGCGCCTCCGGGACGCGCGTGGTGACGCAAAGTGGTCTTTGCTCGTCGACCCGAGAGGTCTTGACCTCGAATCTCTGTTCCAACTCGGGCGCTTTGCGGTCTCGATGGAGCGTCGCCACCGAGAGGGCGAGGTTAAGGATGCGCCGCCCCTGGTCGCCTTGTCCGTCCCTGCGAGTGAGCGGAGGTTGCGGGCTCGAGCCCGCGACACCCTCGGCCACGCCAGCAGCAGCGCGTCGTCCATTGACCTCAAGCCAGGAGACTCGGTCCTCTTGGTCACTGATGGGGACCAACCACTGCTCGATGAGTTCCTCGAGCCTCTCCGCAGACGCGGTGTGCTCACCCAGGTCCGAACCGCTGACGAGCCCTGGCCTGACGATGCGCGACATACCCTTGTCTTTGGCCGCGCTGGCACCATCGGGGCCCTCGCTGCCGGGCTCCCACTCCACAAGACGGAGCTCGAGGGCGTGGCAAACCTCGGTGCCGCATACCTTGTCGGAGAAAAAGCCGGGGCCGGTGTACCGGGACTCGAACACGTTCCCGTGCGCGTCCACCAGGCCAGCGTGCTCGATGCAAGCATGCTGATCCCCGCTCCCGAAGCAGTCCTTCTTCTTCCTGCATCCTCCTCGGCGGCGACAGAAGATGGCGGCACGTACCTGTCAGACGACCTCGTGGTCCGGTTCTCCCCGAGTGTCCTGGGAGCTCCCCGCGCCGACTCGAAACCCCATTGGGAGATCCCCGTGCTCGTCGCGGCGATGGCTGACCCTGATCTTGGACACACCCTCGCCGAACATGACTCCGGGACGCTCCGCGCAGCGCTCGCCGCCTCCCGGCCAGGCTTGGGTGGAGTTCTGGGCCTGAGCGCCACCGGGGACTCGTTCCTCCTTCCATCGCCAGTTGCTTGATGGGGCCACGAGCGCGCGGGTCCGCCCCTGCCCTGCTATTGACCAGCCCGTGACTGAGCTCTCCGTCTACGAGCCTTCTCTCATCGTTCTCTGCGGCCCTGCGGGCGCAGGGAAGAGCACCTTTGCCCATCGCCACTTCTCGCCGACGGAGATCCTGAACGCCGACGTGATGCGCGGTCTCTTATGCGACGACGTCAACGATCAGGATCACAACGAACAGGTCTTCGAGGTCCTTCATCGTATCGCGGAGATCCGCCTGCAAAATGGCCTCTGCACCGTCATCGATGCCACCAACCTCGAGACGGCAGCTCGTCTCCCGCTGCGGCGCTTGGCCAAACACGCGCGTCTTCCAACCCACCTCGTGATCATCGAGGCCGACCTTGAGCTCATCCGGCGGCGGAACAGCGAGCGTGACCGCGAAGTAGGGGAGGGGGTTCTCCGCAGACACATGCAATTGCTCGAGGAGCTTGAGCCGTCCTTGTCAAAGGAGCGGTGGGGCCGCATCGACAAATTGGATGCGCGGGCTCTCTCCGAGGTGCGGGTGAAGCGATGCACGCTTCCTCCCATTCAGTTTTCACTCACCGGCCCGTTCGATGTCATTGGAGACGTGCACGGCTGTCTGAGTGAACTCCGCACCCTGCTCGATCGACTCGGCTACACCGAGGACGGAAGTCACCCCGATGGGCGACGGCCTGTCTTCGTCGGCGACCTCGTCGACCGAGGCCCAGACTCCGTGGGAGTGCTGAAGTTGGTGCTTTCCTGGCTAGAACAGGACCGCGCATTGCTCGTTCCGGGAAACCACGACGACAAACTGTATCGCTGGCTCCAGGGTCGCGCCGTCAAGGTCCAGGGCGGACTCAAGACGACGGTGGCCGAGTGGCAAGAGTTGAGTGCTCCTGAGGAGCGACTCCTGCGGAGCCGCTTCATGGCTGCGATGGAGGCCGCGCCTTCCTATCTCTGGCTCGATGAGGGCCGCCTGCTGGTTTCGCACGGAGGCCTCGAAGAGCGAGACCACGGTCGGGTCGGTGATGCTGTCCGAGCGTTTTGTCTGTTCGGAAAGACCACGGGCAAGGTCATCGACGGCTTCCCCGAACGACTCGACTGGGCCGCTGATTACGAAGGGGGCCCCGCTGTAGTCCATGGACACGTCCCTGTCCGCGTCGCTCAATGGCGCAACCGAGTCGCAGATATCGACCTTGGGGTGGTCTTTGGTGGAGAACTCTGTGCGATGCGCTGGCCAGAAGAGACCTTCGTGACAGTGCCCGCCGAGCGCGCCTGGTGGGGCGAGGGCATTTGGGGGGCGACCGAGAGCGCCGATGAGGAGATTCGAACGTCATGAGCTCTCAACTCGAACTCGCGCGTTGGGCCCATGCGCTCCGTATCGACGACGCACCCGACGACCTGCGAGCCCGGCTCCGGCTTCAGGCAGCTTCGATCCTGGGAGCAGCCGCAGCCGCCCTCGGTGGTGCCGACATCGCGCCCGTCTTGTCTGTCGCGCGAGCCATGGGGACAGGTTCTCTGCGGGTAGCGCCTGGACTCGATGGCCTCACACTAGACGGCGCACTCTTCGCTGGAGCCGCTTTGTCGGCATCGCAGGAGTACGACGATTGGATGCTGTGCGGGCACACCGGGCACAGCGCAGTCTGGGCAGCCTGGTTGGGCGCAGCAGACCTTGGCCTGGACTGGAGCGAGGCCCTGCGCGCCCAGCTCGCAGCAAACGAGGTGTTGGCTCGCCTCGGCGGTTTGTGCCTCGCTGGAAGTCAAAGCGGCAAAAATCTCGCGTTTCTTCACTCCGTAGGCGGAGCACTCGTGGCGGGCCTCCTGCGCGGGCACTCACCGGAACAGATCGCGGCGGGGATGGGGCTGGCCTTGTCCCAGGCTCGGCACCTGGATCAAGATCTGTTCAAGAGCGGCGGAAGACTTCTCCGTTCGGCTCGGCCCCTCGTCGAGGGCTGGCATCTTGCCGACCTGGTGGAAGCGGGAATGACAGGGCCCATGGATCTCCTCGATGGGGACTCCGAATTCCTGGCGACATTTGCCGCCGGACGTCCCGCCAGGGGATGGCTCACCGGCCTTCCCCATGAGAAACCTGCCGAGAGCGCGTGGCTGACCTGGTCGCTGGCGATCAAGTGCTCTCCCGGTGGTGCCACCCTCGGAACCGCAGTCGAAGCCCTCGAACAAATCCTGTCCGAGATCGCTGCGGAACGCGGAGAGCCCCTTCAGCCAAGCGAGATTCTCAGGGTCGACATCGAGAGCGGGGCGCTCACCACTGCGATGGAGCGCCTGCTTGGTAGCCCTGGGTCCAATCACCAGGACACAGCGAGACGTTCGGTGCGACGAGCCCTGGCGGCAGTCATCGTGGAGGGGCGCTTCGAGGCGAGGCATCTCGGAGGCCAATGGTTATCCGATCACGAGGAGGAGATCACCCAGCTGACCGAAAGAGTTCGAATCCATCACGACTGGCGGTTGACGATGAGCACATGGAACGGGCTTCGGGCCGTCGGTCTCGACAGTCTTCTCGGAGAGGTCGGCGCCGGTCCGCTGCTCGCGGCAGCAGGTCGCGCAGGGGGCCTTGAAGCTGGACTTTCGCTTACTGAGCTCCCACTTGCGCTCGCAAGCGAGCGGCTACAGGGAGTTCAGGCTGACGAGCTGCCAGCGCTCCTCAGCCGAGGCTTGAGCAAGCTCACCGACCTTGCGGCAAAAGGGTTCGAGCGGATGCTCCCACCCTCTGTGGCGCCTCTCCGAACGAATGATTCAACCTCCTCTCGCTACGATCTGACCGACCATCCCCTGAGCGAGGTGGCGATCCCCCTCCCCAGCCGGGTTCGTGTCCTTCTCATGGGAGGACACGTTCATCAGGCCGCAATTGAGATTCCCCGAGGCGCACCAGGACGGGACATCCTTGAGACGAGAAGGGCAACGCGAGCCAAACTGCTCGACAGCCTCAATGTCGCCGCCCCCGACGACACAGACGCCCACAAGCTCCTCGTCGACGGGCTGCTCGGAGCAGGGAGCTCCAGGGCTCCTCAGCGATATCCGCTGCCTGGGCATGGTCCCAGCGCAGTGCTCGGAGCCTAAGGCCCTGGTCGAAATCCAGGCCCACGACGGCACAAACGAGGTCCTCGAGTATGAGGAGTTCGAGGATGCGGTCCGGAATGGACTCCTCCCCCCGGAGACGCTGCTCCGTTTTGGCCCCGTCACGGGCGAGCAGTTCATGCGGGCCGGCTCGCTGGAGCTCTATACGGCGTTGCTCACCGACGCACAGGGACGCTTCATGTCCGGCTTCGCCGAACGCAAGAGCCCATGGATCACGCTCCTCGTGGTCGCGAGTCTCCTCGTCATTTTCTGGTGGCAGCTCCGAGCAGGAACCCTAACCAGCGCGGTGCTGATCAAGCAGGGCGCAAAGTCGCTCCCCCATCAGGTGGAGTTGGGTCAGTGGTGGCGCCTGATCACCGCGTCTGGGCTTCACGCCGGCTGGACCCACCTCATCCCCAACGTGCTCTACGTGCTCTATGTCGGCTGGAACGTGGAGTCGCTGCTCGGAAGAAGTGGAACTCTTCTACTCATGGTGGCGTCTGCCATCGCGTCGATGGCCTTCTCTAGCATCGCGACACCTCTCCCTACGGTCGGAGCCTCCGGCGTGACCTTCGGGCTCTTCGGGGCCGCCGTAGCTCTCGGTTGGCGATACGGTGCGTGGCTCCCTCGACGGACAGCAGCACGGTTCGGCTGGTCCGTGTTCCCGTTCGTGATCTACTTCCTCGTCTTTGGCGCGATGTGGTCGGACTGGGTCGATAACTTCTGTCACCTTGGGGGTCTGATCATGGGGGGCCTGCTCGGGCTCACCCTCCCCTCAGTCCACATCGAAACGAACGCTGACTCCTGGAGAGCCCCAGCCAAGACGGGAACAGCTCTCGGGCTTCTTCTCTTCGTCGCTGTCTTGCTGCCCGCCGCCTGGCAACTCAACCTCATCGGGACGGTGGTCCCCACCCCAGCCCCGTCAAGCTTCGACCAGGCAGGCTATGCCCTTTCTCCTCCCCGAACCTGGGTCGCAGAGCAAGCCGATGGCTCCCCCAGTTGGCGTTCGCCCACCGGGGCAGCGCGGCTCACCAGCAGCGCGTGGACGGAAGAACACGAACCGCCGACCCGCGCGGAGGTCGAAGCTGTTTGGGTCGCATCTCTGGAGCGAAGCGGCGCCATCGTTTCCCCACGCACTATGGCCCTCGCGCCGCGGATGCCAGAGCATCTGGGACGGTGCTTCACTCTGGAGGCTGATTTGGTCGTTGACGGCGCAGTCCTTCGTTCACTGGACCTGGGTTGTGTACGGGGTACCCACGTCACAAGTCTCCAATTCGTGCACCCTCTTGAGCATTGGACTGCCTACAAGCGGGTCCGACAACGAACCATCGAGACGCTGACACTGATCGAGACCACCGGGCTGCGTCACGCTCGCGAAGCCGCAAGGAGCGCCGAAAGCAGCTCACTCCTCGTCCTCGCCGCCTCCCTGGGTAGGTTGGGACAACGAGAGGAGGCAGAGTCTCTGCTCGCGCGATTGGAGGTCTTGGAACCAGATGCCCCGGAGGTCCTCTACTGGCGATTATGGATGGAATTACACCTCGGAGAAGGGCGCGCCCTGGCGGCGGATCGCGAACGCATGGCAGAGCGCATGCTTCTGCTCGAACCCGACGGTCTCCCCTTCGTGGCAATGGCGTTTGATGTCTTCCTCCAGCGACAAAGACTGGAGAGAGCCCGGGAGGTACTCGACCACATGCGTTCTCGCTGGCCGGAGCGCTCCTTGACCAAAGACCGGATTGCGCGGATGGCAGCCACCACGCTCTAGGGTACCCCTCTCAGGGTCATACATTAGGGAGTCGTCCAGCCCTCGGCGCCAAGCTTCGACTCCCCGAACTCAAGAGCCTCGTCCTCGACCTCGAACGGACCGTGGCGCTGAATCAGTGCCTGGTTCTCATCCAGCTGGTTCACCCAGAACCTGGGCCAGCCGAACGTCTGCTCGTCAGGAAGCATCTCCCCACTCACGTCGTAGAACAAATCCAGCCGTCCGCTGGGGCTAGGAGAAGTCGCGAGCACGCGCACAATCTCGGTGATAGGCATGACCTCATGGTCGCTGACATAGCCCAATAAACAAAGCGGCCCCGGACCGAAGTCCGAGGCCGCCGTGCTGGGGGTCTACGAAACTGGAGGGGGTCTAGTCCTCGCAGTCTCCGAGCACGGTGTACTCCACCTCGATGACATCACCGTTGTCCGGGATGTGGTCGAGGTCGAAGACGACCGCGTTCAAGGCCTGGTCGAAGATCCAACCGACGTAGATGGGCACGAAGTTGATGCCATCAGTCGAGAGTCGAACCTCGATGGTCTCCGGGACCGGGGTCTTGCTCAGCTCGAAGGTGTCAGCGAACGACTGAGCGAGCCAGGCCAGCGCGGACAACGTGCTCACCCAGTTGGGGTCGCAGATGCTGGCCGTGATTCCGCCGGTGAGGACGGTCGCCTGGACGTAGTCGGTACCGGAACTCGCGTTACCGCCGCCACCGGAGCAGCCCGTCAGGCCACCGGAGATGTCAGAGAGAACGACGTGCTCGGGGTTCGCCTTGAGGCCCTCGAAGTAGGACACGTAGGACGCGGGGTCACCGTTCGCGAGAAGCGTGCTCTGCTCCTGCTCATCGGACACGAAGATGATGCGAAGACCAGCCTCGTCACGAAGGAACGCGGAGTTGATGCCGCCGGGGTCGATGTTCGGCGACGACAGAGCGAGGTACGCGCCATCAAAGCCCTTCTCGATTCCCGAGCCGCTGGTGCCGAGGTTGACATTCGCGGCGAAGGTTCCCGCCGGGTCGGGCGTGTTCGGCGTGATGATCGGGGTGGTGCCCTCGAGCGCGCCATTGTCACCCACGTCTGTCGTGGTCACGCCGATCTGGAAGTCCATGTCCAGAGCTTCGACGATCTGCACGAACGAAGCGAAGTTGACGGCCAGCGAGCTCTGCTCGTCGCCCATGGAGCAGGAGTTATCCACGACCCACAGGATGTCCGTCGCGTTGTTTCCGTCCTGAGCGAACTGGTCGACGTTGCTCTCACCGAGGTGGGCGATGCCGAACTGTGTGGCTGAAGACTCGGGGCGGAGCGGATCGTCACTGAGAACAGTGAGCGTGCCGGTGTCGGGCTGGACGTCCGAGGGGGCGTAAAAGATCTCGACGGTGCGGACCTCGTTCGGCTCCAAGATGTCGCCCATCGGGATGCTGTGCTGCACAGTCATCTCTCCGTTGCCGGAGAGATCCTCGAAGAGGATGTCATCGAGGGTCAGCGGCGCACGACCGACATTCGCGATCTGGACGTTCAACGAACCGACGCAGCCAAGCTCACGGTTACCGAAGTCGAAGCTGTCGGGATCGATGTCGATGGCCGGGGCAAGGCCCTCAGCGCGAAGCGACACGGGAACCTCTGGGTTCTCGCGGTCGTTCGAAGCGACGATGAGCGTTGCCTGCACAGTCTCGTCCTGGGAGGGGCTGTAACGCACCTCAAGGATCCACGCCGCATCAGGGGCGAGTAGGGGCTCGAGCATTTCGATGTTGAGCAGCTCGAAAGAAGCGTTGTTGCTCAGCACGAAGTCCTGTAGCTGCAGGGTGTCGGTGCCGATGTTCTTGACGGTGACTTCCTTGTCGCGGAAGTCGCCCGCGTTCACCTCGCCGAAGTCGACGAGCAACGGGTTGTCGGGATTGTCCGAGGTGACCTCGATGACGGCGTTGACGCGGGTCGGGGGGGCCGACTCCGGGTTCGAAATCAGAACGGTCTCGGAGCAGCCGGCCATGGCGCCGAGCGACGCAATGGCAAGACCGATGCCGAGTCCGCGAGTCAGAGAAGTGATGCGCACGTTGTAGACCTCCCAGTCAGATTTGAAGGGCTTTGTACTTACGGCCCTTCGAACCTCGTAACCGCCCCCCTCACATGAGGGGAACAAAAAGATCGAGTTTCTCGATGGATACTCGTTCTTAGCTGATTAGTTTCCCGCACAGAGGCGGGAAGTCAAGGGCATCGAGGCTGCCCCGAGGGCTTGGGCCAGCGCTTTGCCCTTGAGTAACGCCTCCTCCCACTCCTGATCCGCGTCGCTGTCATAAACAATCCCACCCCCAACTCCGTACGACACCTCGCCCTCCCGAAACACGAGGGTACGAATGGCCACTGAGAGGCCGAGAGACCCATCCGCGCCGAGCCAACCGATCGCGCCTGTGTACGGTCCTCGCCGAGACTTCTCCAGCTCATCGATGACCGCCATCGCCCGGATTTTCGGGGCTCCAATGCACGAGCCCGGCGGAAAACTCGCGCGCAGGAGGTCAAGCGCGTCGTATCCAGGTCTCATCTGGCCCTCGACGTCCGCCACGAGATGCCAGACCGTCGGGTGCGCTTCCCCCCGAAGCTCAGGGGCGCGAGAGACGGAACCCAGAGCGCAGACTCGCCCCAGGTCGTTACGGACGAGGTCCACGATCATCGTCAACTCAGCCCGATCCTTCTCGGAGCGGAGCAACTGCTCCCTCAACGAAGTGTCGTGAACAAGATCGACTCCTCGTGGAGCCGTCCCCTTGATCGGCTGAGAGACCACGCGACCACTAGGCTCAAGCGCGAGAAAACATTCGGGGCTGGTCGACACGAGGGCCAGCCCTGGAAGATCAAGAAACGCCGCAAATGGCGCCGGATTTGCTCGCTGGAGGCGAAGGAAAGTGGCGATGGGGGCACGTGGATGGGTGGACGGCGCCCGAAACCGAAGTGTCAGGTTCGCCTGATAGATCGTTCCGGCGGCGATGTGGTCGCGAATCGCCTGAACCGCTGAGGTGTGTTCCTCCTTGCTCATCTCCGGCTCCGGCGCCCGCGCAGCTCCGGGGGCGTCAGGGAGATGAACCGGCAGGAGAGGTGTGTGTAGGTCGATCCTGCGGGCAGATCCAGGTAGGCGAAACACCCTCCGCTCGCCCGTCTGACCATCCACCGCGAGAACCTCGTCATAGAGTCCCAACACGAACTCCCAGGGAACGTCAGAGGACCGGGTCGGAAGCTCCGTGGGGACAGACTCGAACTCACGACCAAGGTCGTAGCTGAAGAAGCCCGCCAGCCCTCCCCGGAAACTCCCCTTGCCCCCCAACTCCGTCAGGCCAGGGACGCGAATCCTCGTTTGGATGGCCTTGAGCCGGTCGAAGGCGAACCCCGTAGCCGGATCTGCGGACGCAATCCGATCAACCCACCCGCGATCTCCCAGGGGGCCAGGCAAGATTTCGAGGACCTGACCCCGACCACGGAGCCAGACCGCGGGTTCGGCTGCGATATAGCTCGACCCGGCTCGCTGACCCTCCGGAGCGCCAGTGTCCAGCCAGATGGCCCCCGGGCGTTCAACCAGTGCTGTCAAGAGAGACCCTCGGCCCAAGTCGACTCACTCCGAATCGTCGCCGAAGGTGTCCTCGTCGACGGTGAACTCAGCGCGAAGTTGCGAGACCCCGACCGTTCGACCGACGCCGAACTCGTCGACAAGCCAGTCTTCGCGGACTCGTTCGCGACGGAGAAGGAACTCGACCTCACCTGCGGGGAAGTCTGCGAAGGTGCTCGCAGGGACTTCGAATTCTCCGTCGTCAAGAGGGGCACACACCACATAGTCGGTCCGACCGGAAGAGTCGCTCTTGAAGACCAGTAACAATTGGTCTTCGGGTTCCCCTGCGACCCAGCGGACCTTGAGTCCTTCTGTTCCCGAGAGTTCGACTGAGATGCCCTCCAGTCGCGTGGGCAGCGAAAGTTGGTCCAAGTACTCAGTGGGGTCAATCGCTTCTCCTCCCGGCAAAGAGAAGGTCAAACTGTCGAGGTCCGTCCAGGTCCGTGAAGGCAGCTGACGACTCCAGAAGTCGTCGCTTCCATCAAAGTCGAGGTTCCACTCTTCCCCATCAGCCTGCAGTACGGGCTGCCCGTAGATGGTCGAGCTGTCCATCGGCAGCCACGGGTCCACATCCGTGGTGTTCACAAAGCACTCTTCCGCCCCATCCGGACGAGGAATCCCGAGGACTTGCGGGGCGAAGAAAGAGACACGAGTCACGTAGGTCGCGTCACTGCCCTCAAAGTCCGTGGTGTGGACGAAGTCCCAGAGCGCGACGCGGTCGCCCGCGACAGGGTCGCCGTGACCTCCGTTGTGTCCGTCGTCGTCCCCGTGGGACCCAGCGTTGCCGTCCCGTGGGAAGGGGTCCGATGGTCCGCCGTCACAGGAGATCATCCCTCCGATGGAGAGGAGAAGAACAGGTCCGAGCAGATGGCGAGGAGGGCTAAACATCACGTTCCCTTCATCAGCGTGAGGTGTCGACGCGCTGTGTCCGCGAGCTCCCGCGCAGCTTGGCGCGGATCATCAGCTCGCGAGACCGCCGAAATCACGGCAACAGAGCGTACCCCGGTCTCCATGACCGCAGGCAG
>Ga0315320_10001757_pt1 | contig 17989 bp, 14 predicted proteins | sample M140m21515metaG_FD_203458 | JGI IMG/M metagenome (GOLD analysis project Ga0315320, IMG submission 203458) | Ammonia-oxidizing marine archaeal communities from Monterey Bay, California, United States - M1 40m 21515 | ecosystem: Environmental > Aquatic > Marine > Coastal | place: USA: California... | reverse complement strand
CCGTCACCACCGGATCCCGCGCCCGCGCCACGCGACTGACCGCCCATCTCCCCGAACCACCGCAGCCGCCTCGACGAGAACACCGCCATCAAAAGCGCGGTCCACTCCTTCGAGAAAACCGACGACCTCCGCCGCGCGCGCGAGGCTAGGGAGCGCGCCGCGGAGGAGCGCCAGCTCGAGCAATTATACCGCGCGCACAAGGAGAAGGAGCTTCGCGCTCGCGCCCGCGCCGAGGAGGAGGCCATCGTGGACGCGCTCGAGTCCAGGAAGAAAGAGGCGTCCAAACGGCAGCTCCTCGTCCAGCAGGTGTCGGACAACTCCCAGGAACTCCGCGAGCTCAAGGAGAAGCTCCGATGCGCCGAGGTGAATTTCGAACGGTCGCTGCAGATGGAGGAAGCCGCCATGCTCAAGGAGCGCGATGACGAATACGACGCCGCCATCCACTCCGTCATGGAGCAGCAGCGCGTCAAGGCTGTCTTCGAGGAGGAGCGCGCCATGCAGGCTAAGCGCAAGGAGCGAGCCGCGTCACGGGAAGTGCTCGCGGGACAGATCGAGGAAAAGAAGGCGATGCAAGAGGAAGCCAGGGCGGAGTACCTGAAGGAACGCGAGCAGGTGGACGCCGTGGCGCGAGCCATTCAGGAGGAAGACGAGGCTGAGCGCCTTCGTAAGGCGCAGAAGGTGAAGGACACCAAGGCTTGGGTGGCCAAGTTTCTGGAACTCCGCGAGGATCTTCGCGAGCAGGAGCGCCGGCGACTGCTGGAGGAGGAGGCGCAGATTGCACGGTTCGCGGCGGAGATTGAGCGCAGGCAGAAGGCCACCGAGGGCATGCGCGAGGCGCAGCAGGCGGAGAAGGACCGCATCCTCGAGAAGCTCGGCAAGGAGAAGGAGGAGAATGACCGACGCCGCGACGAGATGGAGGAGCTCATCAACCGACTCTACTTTGAGGAGCAGGAGGAGAAGCACCGACTCGCAGCCAAGGAGAAGGCCGCGCGACGCGTCGCCATGGAGCGGGACGTCAAGGAGTCCAACGAGCAGCAGCGTCGCATCAAGGAAGCCATCAGGGTCCGCGAGGTTGAGCAGGAGCAGGAGTTCCGCCAGGTCATGCTCGAGAAATTCGCCGAGGAGGATCGCGTGGAGCAGATGAACGCGCAGCGGAGACGAATGAAGATGCAGGAACACAAGCGCGAGGTGGAGCGGCTCGCGGCGGTCAAGAAGGCCATGCACGAGGAACAGATGGCGCGGGAGGAGGAAGAGGCGGACGCGATCGCGGCGGCGGAGGCTGCCGACGCGGCCATCGTCGAGGGCGAGAGGAAGCGCCTGCTCATGGAGCACGCCGCGAGGCTGAAGGATTTCCTGCCGAAAGGAGTGCTCGCGTCCGGGGAAGACCTCGACCTGATCAACACGGTGTCGTCGAGGCTCGGGGAGATGTCGATGACCGGAACGTCGCGCGCGGGGACCAGGGCGGCGGGGTCCAAGGCTTTCGCCATGTGAGTCAAAGGCGCGAAACCAGTGCCCGCGAATTTGTAATCAAAAAGTCAATAACGACGCTAAACCCAAAGACGTCCACCCGCTACGCGTCGTGCTTCCCTGCGAGCGAGGGCCGCTCCACCGCCGGCCTCGACGCGACGAGCCGCGGCGTGCGCACCCCCACCACGCCGGCAATCGACCCCGCCGGTTCATCTTCCGCCGGCGGCGCCATCACATCCACCTTGCCCGTCTGCAGGTAAAACGCGGGCGTCACCCACGCGCCGCAGCCGCACTGGCACCCGGCCCAGTTGAACGCCCCGATCTTCTGCTCGCACTTTGGACAACACAGTTTACCCTCCGTGGACATACCGTCCTCCACGCCGCGCATCCACGCGATCGGCTGGACGAAGAGGTTCTGGCAGTGTCCGGACGCTGAAGCCGAGTCCGAGTCGCGATTCGCCGCTTCCATCTTGTGCCGTTTACGCCAGCTGAACGCGTCGATGCCTTGGCCGGGGACGTGCGGCAGGAGGTTAGCGCCGCGCGCCACGAGCCGCCTGCACCGCCTGCACTGGATCATCACCCCAGCCTCCGCGCCGCCGCCGTCTTTGGGACCGAGTATGGCGGCTGACGACGCTCCGCTGAACGGCATCACGATCGAAGAATGATGATCAGACGATGACGCTTCGGCGTCGGCACTCGTGGACGCTCGTTCGGCTCCCGGGTCGGGTTGGACGTCCGTGGCGTCGACGTAGCCGCGGTACTCGCGTTCCCTCGCCAGCCGCGCGACGCTGTACAGTTTGTAGGCTTCGTCGGCCATGTTCAGCTTGCAGTCCATCGAGCGCCAGAGTTCGAGCTGCGCGAGGAAGCCTCTGTTGGGATCCGCGTGAGGGTGCGCGCGCCGGACGATGTCGAGCGCGTCGGGTGGGTCCATCCCGCGGGTCTTCATGACGTGCGCGGCGATGACCGCGCACGAGCGGGAGACCCCGGCGTGGCAGTGCACCAACGCGCCCCCGAACGCGACGCCCGCGTCGGATGAAGATGGGATGGAGCATCCCTCGGCGTCGTTCACCTCCACCGCCGCCATGGCGCGGTTGGCATCGCGGAGCCGCAGCGCGTCCTGGATGAACGCGACGCAGTGTGGGATCTGCGTCAGGAGGTCGCCGTCCTCGTCGTCCTCCAGTGTCACGCGCAGCGTCTTCACCCCCCCGCCGTCCTCGTCGTCCCCACCTCGCGCCGCGCCCGCGGGATTTTCCGGTGGCGGGTAGCCGATGGAGATGAGGTGCGTGATGCCGAGGTTTCGGTCCGCGAGCGCCGCGGGGACCGCCGCCTCGGAGCACACCCACAGCCCGGGCTCAACCTCCGACGGGCGCTCGGGCGGCACGTCCTCCGCCATCTCCACCTCTCCGCGCTGCGATGTGTCGAGATGAGGCGAGAGATTTATTTGACGAGGTGCCCACTCGAGTGAGACTTTCATTTTTGGCAGCGCGCACTCACCGCCTCCATGGTGCAGCTCGACGAGCTCGACGAGGACGTCGCCCCCGCCGAGCTTCAGCTTCACGCCTCCCCCATCGCGGAGGTTCCGGGGCTGTGGCTGGCGAGCCGCGATGCCTGCGTCGACGGCAAGGCGCTCGTGGAGGCTGGCGTGAAAGCGATCGCAGTCTTTGGACCCAACGCGGATTGGATCGACCGAGACTCGTTCGGCGGCAGGGTGCACGTGTACCCACGGGCGGAAAACGGCGCGCTGATCACCAACCTGAAGGAGACGTGCGACTTCCTCACGATATCGCTCGATGACTACGGCGCCGTCGCGTGCACCAGCGACGAGCGCGGGAGCGATGACGACGGTGGGTCGGCATCCGGGGATGGGGAAGCCGGAGCCGGGTTCGTGTGCGCGGCGTACATGATCATCGCGAAGGGGAAGAGCGCGCAGGAGGCGGCGGACGCGGTGGAGGAGAGCCGCCCGGGGTGTGGGCTCAAGGCGCACGACGAGTTCATGAAGAACCTGAGGTTCCTACAGAGGAACGGCATCCCCGACTGGGCCTAGAGTAGCACGTCTCATCTCAACGCTGAAGTTTCTTCGTTCGTCACTTCCCTCCGTCGTCACAACGTAGCGCTACTGGACACGACGTGGGCGCCATGGACGAGCGCGAGCCGCCGCTCACGGGTGATCCCCACCCGGAGTCGTGGGACCTCGTGTGCATCGGAACCGGCCTCGCCGAGTCCCTCCTCGCGGGGTAAGCGCGCACCCATCGTCCATCGCTCGGCACCCGAGATCTCCATCTCCATCTCGATCACGACCATCCATCCCCGTTCGAGTCCCTGACCATCCATCCCCGTTCACGATGTCACCCGCAGGTCCGTCGCCAAGCGCGGCAAGAAGGTGCTCCACCTGGACGCCGCGGATACCTACGGCGGCGCGTGGGGCATCCTGCGCGAATCACCGGACGGCGTCGGGTGGATCCTGCCGACGACGACGACGATCGACGACGACGACGCCGAAGCCCCGCGTGATCCCGACGGGGTCCCGCTCCCCGCGCGCGGCGCGCCCGTCGCCAACGCCGCGCACGCCTCCTGGTCCACGATCTGCCCCGACCCGTCCTCCGCGGCGACGACGCTGGGCAACCGCCGGCGGTTCTCCCTGGACCTCGCGGCGCCCAAGCTGTGCTATTGCGCCGACGACTTCGTCCAAGCGCTGGTCAACAGCGGCGCGCACAAGTACTGCGAGTTCAAAGCCCTGGATCAGACGTGGCTCCTGTGGGAAGGCGAGGCGTCGCCGGTGCCCGCGTCCAGGGCGGAGGTGTTCAGGGATAGGTCCATGCCCCCGGGGGATAAGCGGGCGCTCATGCGTTTTCTCAAGCGGGTCGTCGCGCTCGCGGAGAGCGAAGCCGGGCTGGTGGTCGGCAGCGGGGACCCCGACGACGCGAACGTGGCGATCGGCGCGCCGGGGAGCGAGTGGGGTGGAACCGGCGGTCGGCACCTGAACGGAGGAGAGTCGGCACCCGGGGACGGCGGGGATATCCCCGGGGATGGGGAAAGTCTGTGCCCGGACCCACACGAGCCGTTCCGAGCGTGCCTCGAACGCAGACACGGTCTCTCCCCGCGGCTCGCCGCGGCGGTGCAGTACGCCCTGGCGCTCAGGGACGATGTACATGCGTTATCAGGTCCCGGGTTCGAATCCCTGGCGAGGTACGTGGCGTCGTTGGGCCGGTTCGGTCCGACGGTGGGCGCGTTGCTCTCACCCGTGTACGGTGCGTTCATCTTTATTTTCATCATATGGGCAATTAGCGTAGAGTGACCTGACGTCGTGTGTATTGAACAGGATGCGGGGAATTTCCGCAGGCGTTTGCTCGAGTCGCCGCGGTCGCGGGCGCGACGTACGTGCTCAGGCTGCCCGTGCGATCGTACGTCGCCGCCGGTGACACGGTGAGTGAGATCGTGACGGTCGGTGGGCAGAGGCTTCGATGCGGCGCGCTGGCCATCGCCGCCGAAGCGTTGGGTGGTTCGGATCAAAACCAAACCCAAAACCAAAACGATAGACGGCGTAAGTGGGTGTCCCGCGGCGTGTGGGTCGTGGACGGGGCCGTGTTCCCTGCCGGTTGCAACCAGGGCATGCTCATCGTCCCTCCAGGTCAGGGTCCACCCGGGACGCCGGACGGGTGCGCGGTGCGTGTGTGCCAGCTGGGCGCGGCGACGTCCGTGACGCCCGAGGGAAAGTTCGTGCTTCACGCCTCCGCGACGGTGGAGGGTGTCGGGACGAGCAGCGCGGAGGATGACCTGCGTGGGGTGCTCGAGATGCTGGTGGACGTGCGATCCAAGCCGTTGGACACGGAGTCGGCACCCGGGGATGGGGAGTCGGCACCCAGGGATGGGGTGATCCCGGGGGTTGAAAAGCCGAGGCTGGTGTGGGGCGCGTTTTACCGCCAGTCCTACTCCGCCGAGACGGACTCCCTGGAGGACGTCGCGCTGCCCTCGAACGTCGCGACGTGCCCGGCGCCGGACGCGAGCTGCGACTTCATCGACGCGGTTCGCGCGGCGGAGAGGGCGGCGGCGCGGCTCTTCGGGAGGGGCGACGGCGAGAAGTTATTCCCAGACGATACTCCGTCGGGGGCGGCCGCGGAGGACGGGGACGAAGATGACCGCACGAACAAGAACCCTGACGAGGAAGAGGACGAGATGGACGCCTTGCTGCGGGACATCCCGGGTTTGGACATCCCGGCGGACTAGCTAGTAGACGATAAGCCGTGAACTGAAGTCAGTTTACAAAAGAATTAGCGGCGGCCCAAACAATAACCCGTTTATCCCATATCCCAAAGCAAAGCGTAATATGCTATTTTAGCGAGCGAAACACGTGAAGCAAGACTTCCCCGTCGACCCTTACTTCTTCATCCCCTGCTGCTTCATCGCCTTTTTGTCCATCTTGGGGTTCTTGAGGATGCGAATGCTCTCCGGCGTCACCTCCACGAGCTCGTCGTTTCCGATGTACTCGACGCAGTCGTCGAGCGAGAGCGACTTGGGCTCGTTCAGCACCACGGTGGCATCCTTGTTCGACCGCACGTTCGTCGCCGCCTTGCGCTTCGCCACGTTGACCTTGAGGTCACCGTTACGCTGGTGGATGCCCACGACCTGGTTCTCGTAGACGTCGACGCCGGGCTTGACGAACATGACGCCGCGCTCCTGCGCGGAGAAGAGGGCGTAGGAAGTCACCTGACCCGTCTCGAACGCCACGAGGGAGCCGTTCTCCCTCATGGAGATGTCACCCGCGTAGGGGTAGTAGCCGTCGAAGATGGTGTTGAGGACGGCGGTACCGCGCGTGGAGGTGAGGATGGCGTTGCGGAGGCCGAGGAGACCGCGGGTGGGAACCTTGTACTTGATGGTGGTGGTTCCCTTGTCGTTCGTCATCAAGTCGAGCATCTCGCCCTTCCTGTTGGACAGGAGCTCGACGACGGAGCCGTTGTACTCCTCGGGCACCTCGACGGAAGCCTCCTCGAAGGGCTCGAGCTTCTTGCCGTCCTCGTCGAGCTTGGTGATCACCTGGGGGGGCCCGATGCAAAACTCGTACCCCTCGCGGCGCATGTTCTCGATGAGGATGGTGATGTGAAGCGCGCCGCGGCCGCAGACGATGAAGGTATCCGCGGTGTCTCCGGGCTCAACCTTGAGCGCGAGGTTGCGCTCGAGCTCGCGGTCGAGCCTCTCCTTGATGTTGCGGGAGGTGACAAATTTGCCTTCCCGGCCCGCGAACGGCGAGGTGTTCACGTTGAACGTCATGCGCACGGTGGGCTCCTCCACCTCGATGGTGGGGAGCGGCACGGCGCCGTCCGCCATGATGGTCTCGCCGATGCCGACGTCGGGGAGGCCCGCGATGGCGCAGATGTCGCCCGCGCCCACGGACGGAATATCCGTGCGCTTGAAGTTGTTGTAGATGAACACCTCGTTCACCTTGCCGTTCCTGGTCGGTTCGCCCGGGATGCCAATCTTGATGTTCTGCGACGTCTTGATGGTGCCGGCGTTGACGCGGCCGAGCGCGATCCGCCCCTTGAACTCGTCGTAGTCGAGGTTGGTGATGAGCATCTGGAGCGGGGCGTCGACGTCGACGACGGGCTTGGGGACCTCCTTGACCACCATGTCGAAGAGGGGCTCGAGGGAATCCGTCATCTGATCGATCTCGATGCCCGCGATGCCTTGAAAGCCAGAGGCGTAGATGACGGGGAACTCGCACTGCTCGTCGGTGGCGCCGAGGTTGCAGAAGAGGTCGAAGGTGGTGTCGACGACCCAGTCGGGCCTGGCGCCGTCGCGGTCGATCTTGTTGACGACGACGACGACCTTCTTGTTGAGCGCGAGTGCCTTCTTCAGGACGAATCTGGTCTGGGGCATCGGGCCCTCGATGGCGTCGACGAGGAGGAGGACGCCGTCGACCATGTTGAGGACGCGCTCGACCTCACCGCCGAAGTCAGCGTGTCCCGGTGTGTCGATGATGTTGATCTTGGTGTCCTTGTACGTCACCGCGGTGTTCTTGGAGAGGATGGTGATGCCGCGCTCGCGCTCGAGATCGTTGCTGTCCATGACGCGCGTCTCGACCTTCTCGTTCTCGCGGAAGACCTTGGACTGCGCGAGCATCGCGTCGACGAGGGTGGTCTTGCCGTGGTCGACGTGCGCGATGATGGCGATGTTGCGGACGTCGTCGCGCTCCTTCAGGTTCGCCGACGCCGCCTCGGGCTCCGCGATGGCCTTGGAACGCACCGACATGGCGCGCTTGGGCTGGCGGACCTTGGAGGCCTGTCGGGCGTGAACGCGCTGGGCGACGGGCGCGGCGACGCGCTGAGTGGCCATGGCCTGCATGATGCCTCTCGTGTGGGGAGGGTGAAAAGGTGTGAGTGCGGTGGCTGCTTACCGGGGAGGCAAGGCAGTGTCGAAACGCACAGAATTTCTCTGGATAAAGTAAAGGCGGCGACGTCACCCGCTGCTTTCTGAGCCTCAGGAAAGCGAGCTGCACAAATCCCTCAACGCTTCACTCGTATGACCTTTTCGGTTAGCCTAAACTTGGATTACCTTTTTGGATATGGGTCTGCCGAGCGAAAATCGACGGGTGAGAAAGATTTGCGCCTTTTTCCCAGCTTCACCTTCACAGGCAAGGGAGCGCTCGCACGCTCCGGGTGCGTCACGACGATCATCGCCGACGATATGCTCCACGCGGCGTCGCGTCCCGCGCTCGGTCCACACACCGTCATCCCCCGCGTCGGTCGCGATCGACCCGCGTCGGCATCGCTCCGTCGCGCCAACCAAACGGACGCGCCCGCCCATCATCGGTCGCGACGATCGGTGCAACAATCGATGATCGCCCGCGCGTCGTCGGACGGACCAGCGGGCGGCGGGGACGCCTCGGCAGATGACGACGATTCCGTCTCCTCCACCGGCAAGGCGCTCCAGTCCGTCAACGTCGCGGGGATGTCGCTCTTCGGCGGGATGGTCTTCGGCGCCGGGCGGGACCTCGCCGTGCCCCATCTCGAGTGCCAAAACATCAACAACGTCGACTTCACCGCACTCCACGCCGCCGGGTTCAAGGCTGTGGTGTTCGACAAGGACAACACCCTGACGCGACCGTACGAGAAAACGGTGTGGCGCGACGTGGCGGACGCGCTGGAACAATGCAAACGCGTGTTCGGTACCGACAACGTCGTCGTGCTGTCCAACTCCGCGGGGCTGTACCAGTTCGACCCAGAGGGAAAAATCGCAGACGAGATGGAGATCGGACTCGGGATCCAGTTCCTTCGGCACGCCAGTAAGAAACCGGCGGGGAACTGCGAGGCGCTGGTGACACGGTTCGGGTGTGAATCCCACGAGATGATCTTCGTGGGAGACAGGTACCTGACGGACGTGGTGTACGGGAACAGGCACGGGATGTTCACCGTGCGTGTGGAACCGTTTACGGATGAAGGCGAGAGCGCATCCATCGCGCTGGCGAAGAAGATCGAGGGCGGCGCGCTGGCGCTGTGGAAGAAGAAGCCGGAGAAGGAACGGTTCGATCGGACGCCGGGGTACAAGCCGCATCCGCTGATCCCGCCGGGGAAGATGGCGAGCGATTTCCTGACGAAATCGCGGTAGTGCTAGCGGCGGTTGTTTCAATGATGAGGACTCGCTTGAATCGTATTTGCCAAAAAATGATGCGCCGCTCGGCGCCGCGTGTCCTATTTGCGTTTAAATCTGTGCGCGGTTCGCTGCGTACATCGCCGGGCGGCTGTAATGCGCCTCCGACGTCGTGTGTGCACAGTTCGCCACCCCCTCTGCTGCTTGAATCGCCTCGACGCGTGCCGAGACGAAGCCACCCTCTTCTCTCTCTCTCTCTTGCTATCTTTAGTGAACGATCACAGGAGGCCGCCCTCCATCCCCATCATGCCGCCGAGGTCGTCGTTCAGCAGCCCCATGCCGCCGAGCTCGTTGTCCATGTTGCCGATGGGACCCACCGCCGCCTCGAGCTCGTGCGTGGAGAAGCCGGCAAAGTCGCCAAAGTCACCCATCGACGGGACCCGCGACATCCCGGACTGACGCATCTGCCCGTGCATCTGCTGCTGCATCATGCCCACGTTGGCCATATCCTGCTGGAAACCCCACGGCTGGTAGGACTGCGTCTGCTGCGTCTGGCCCATGCCCTGCGCCTGCGTCTTCATGTTCATGCCGCCCATGGTCATGTCGCTCATGGAGCTCGGCCGGGGCATCTGCTGGTAGTGGCCGTTGACGATGACGCCGTTGACCCGTTGCGACCCGACGGCGCCCGCGTCGTGCATCTGCGCCTGCTGCCACGACCCGCCCATGCCCTGCATACCCTGCGACATGTACATACCCTGCGCGCCGTTCATCTGGTACATCATCTGCTGCTGCTGCTGCTGCTGCTGCTGCGTGGTGACGTACCCGGACTGAGTGCCGTTGCCGTCGCCGACCAGGTTAAAGTTGGCGCCCCGGCCGCCGGCGCCCGTCGTCTTCCAAGCCGCCTGCGCCCGCGACCCCTTCGCCTGCTTCCGCCCACCCGCGTTGGACGTCTTCCCGGTGTGCCCGCGCTTCCCGGCGCCGACCGCCTTCGCGCCGCCGCCCTTCGCCTTGGCGGCGGCGGCGGCAGCCTTGACGTTCAGGGGCTTGCCCGCGCCGCCGTTGGCTCTGCGGCCGCCTCGGCCCGCGACGGGCTCGAGCGCTTGGCCCGACCGAGCTGCGGCGGCGTTACCGGCGGCGACGGCAGCCGCGATGGCGAGCTCCGCAGCTTCGATCGTCGCGTCGTCGGCGTCCGCGCGCGCCTCGCGGAGCGCGATGAGCGCCTGCTGCACCGGTGGGTCGGCGTAGCCGAACACGCCGTCGCCGCATGCGATCTCCGCGGCGACGGCGCATTCCTTCGCGAAGGTTCGAGCTCGACGCCTCTCGTTTTCGGCGTGCGCGGCGAGCGCCGCCGCGTGCGCAGCCTTGGCGGCGACGGACGGGTCGTTCACGTCGCCCGCGGACTGCGAGTCGCTCTCGCTCTTGAGCGCGAGTGTCGCGCCGTCGCCGCCCGAGGATTCGGACGCGGGCGCCGCGTTGAGGTCCGAGTACGCTCTCGACGGCGAAGCCGGCGCGGCGATGGATCCGCCGCTGTGCTCAGAGTTCGTCGCGCCGGATCGTTCGGGTCGCTTGCCGAGGATCTCGGCGATCTCCGCCTTGACGTCATCGGTGGGCGGCGCGAGGGGCGGGGGTGCGACGGAGTTGTCAGCGACGGCGGCGACGGCAGCCTCGGCGGCGACCGCGGCGACGTCGGGGGCGACGATCGGGGCCGCGACAATCATCGGGGCGATGATCGTGGCGGTCTCGGCGGATGGGAGGACGGGTCCACCCTCGACGGGACGCATGGTCCCGCGGCGCGCGAACCAGAGCCCGCACGCGTTGCACAGCGAGCGCACGCCGTTGGGCCCGCGTCGCATGAGCGGCGTGGCGTGGCTGGTGCAGCCGCAGTTGGAGCACGCTCGGCCACCCTTCTTGGCGCTTCCCGATCGCGTCGGCGCCGGTGGCATCGGCGCGGGGAACTGGGGAAGGACCGGCGAGACGTCGTGTTCGACGCGGCGCGCGAGCTCGAGCGCGATGCATCGCGTCGCGTCCTTGACGTTCGAGGCGCCGGCGTTTGGGGTTGAGACGCGGCGCCTGCCTTCGCCCTCGGATCCCCATCTCGCGAAGTGCGCCCCGCGCTCGTCGACCCAAACCTCGAGCGGCTCGTTGAAGAGGAAGCCTTCGGCGCGGTAGCCGAGCGGGATGAGCGCGCCGTCGGGCCTGCGACCGCCGTTCTCCACGGTGGCGTCCTCTTTCGCGCCGCCCAAGGACTTGACCCGTACTTCGGCGTGAGGCGCTGGGAGGCATCGGAACGATATCTCCTTCGCCTTGAGCTCAGCCTGGCGCGCGTGGACGGCGCGGACGCGGCCGCTTCTGCGACGCGCGGAGGATTCCTTGAGGCACGCGTCCTCCTTCTCGGTCTTCGGCGTCATGGGCGCCGCCATGGGGATGCCGGTCGCCTCGGAAGCGGACGACATGTCGGGTTGGACGCTAAAGGCGAGCGACGTGGGGGACGCTCTCGAGCCCTGGGGGAAAAGACGTTCGGGAGTAGGACACGTCGCGGTTAGAATGGGCGCGTCGCGCGTCGCGTGCGGGTTCGAAAGGCGCCTCCTCGCGGCGAAAACAGGACGAACGGACGTCGGTGTACGCGTACGAGACGCCGTAAGAGTCACGTGCCCGACGGCGCCCTCGGTACACGGCGCGAGCACCGGGGCTAGGGACCCCCGACGTCGCTTGATGCGGCCAGTTGTCGCGTTTGTGTGAGGCCGCAAAAAAAGGTCGACGTCGCGGTGGGTTACGTCGCGGTGGGGAGACGCACCGCTCGTTGGCTCGTTGGGAAACCGAAAAAGTGGCGACTGGCGAGCGTGCGGAGACGCTGCGCTGCTCAAAGACCCTCGGGGTGGCCTCCCGAGAGGCTCCCGGCGTTGTGACACGCGGCCATGAAGGTAACCACATTACGAGGGCCAAAACCTTTCTATCCATATCTCGCCGCGAATTTATAAAAGTTTGCGACTGAAAGCCATACGGACCGACCGCCGCCGCAGGCGAAGGGGTTGGAACATGGAGGAACTTTCCTAAAAATATCTGCATATCCGCGGTCCAAACAGAGATTTCACCCGTTAACTCAAGAATAAACCTCCAATATGTCCCCAGTGTAAATCCGATTAGAGGGTTTTAGGGCCTGGCGAAACGGAACGGGCAGGCCTCGAACCGTCAAGATTGAAAAAAGCGAGTCCATTTGGGACCATTTGCCACTGGCTGCTGGGTTTAGAAACGGTCGTGGATCCAAGTTGGTTGGAGATCAGGTTCCGACGGTTCACACACGTCGAGTGGTTTCCCACGAGGACAAAAAAAATGGTCTGTGTTCGGCCGCGGTGTGCGGTGTTAGTCGTTTCGCCGATTCATTCTCCGTCGCCGTCGTATCACATTCGTTCATCCTATCGTCCGTTCACTACTTGATCCCCCTTCTCAGTCCGAGAGCGTGCCGAGGGGCGTTCCATTCACCGCCGCTCCGGCGACGTCGGCGGGCGGCTCGGCTACCGCGGCGACGGCTCTCGCCGTGAACGCCGCAGCCTTGGCGGCGTCCACGGTGTCCCTCCAGTTCATGGCGACGGCCGTATCGTGATGAAGAGGAGGAGGATGCGGCGGCGGCGGCGCGGGCGGCGGGTACGACGGAGGGACGGGCGGGCGGTGCACCCGGGGGGCCGCGACGTCCCGGACCGCGGCGGCGGGGGGCGAACGCCGCCGCCGCGTCGTCCGTTCAGGTCGCCGCGACGCGTCCTCCCTCCGCGCCGCCGTGGCCAGCCGGGTGACCTCCGCGAGGTCGCGCTCGTACGCCGCGCGCTCCGACGCGCGTTCGGCGCGAAGCGTGGACAGAAGGGACCGGTCGACCCGCTCCGGCGTGTCCGCGCCGATGGACGCCGGATCGATCGACGCGTTAATATCGTCGCCGTCCCCGATGGATCCACGCGCCGCGCGCCGCAGCCGTAGCTCGTACACCAGCCTCTCCACACTAGCGCACGTCGCGGTCATCTGCGCGGTGACCTCCTTCCTGAACGACGCCAAGTCGGTCGCGAGTGACACGAGCGTGACACGCGCGCGAGCGGAGCCGGAGGGGAAGCTCGGTTCGCATTCGCCCCCTTCTCGGTTCGCCAAACCCGAGCGGTTCAACCCGACGCCGCTCGGACGCGCGTTCCTATCCGGTGCGTCGACGTGCGCGTCGACGTCGGAGTCCGCCGCCGCGCGCGCGGCGGCGAGCTTGGCGCCCACCTCAGCGCGCCAGTTCACCGCAGCCACGGGGGCGGGGGCGGGTTCTCTTGGTTCTTTTCCGCCGCCCTTCTTCGAGCGCTTGGCCCCGGCGGAGACCCCCTTGGACTTCCCGGGCGGCGGCATGGACCCGCCGCTCGCGCCGCCGCTCGGGACGATGCGTTCGCCGGACGATGCGGCGAGCGCCTTCTTGCGACGGGCGAGCTCGCCGCGCAAGTCGCGCTTCCCCGCGGCGGCGCGTCTCGCCGCCTCGTCCTCGTCCTGGTCCTTATCGTCGTCAGCGTCGTCGTCGTCGTCGTCTTCTTCTTCTTCTTCCCCTTCGCGGCGCGTGACTTCGTTGAGGGATGCAAAGGCGGCGGCGGCTTCGGCCATGGCGTCGTCCTCGGTCTCCTCGCGCGACCCCGCCGCCTCCGCGTCGTCGTCGTCGTCATAGTCGCCTTCGGAGGCGGGCTCGAGTTTGGCGGGGTTCTTCGTCGCCGGTCCGCGTTTGGTCGCCAGCTTTGACCGCCGAGGAATGGTCGCCAGCTTTGACCGTTTCGCGATCCTCGGCGCGGAAGACGCGCCGGTCCGTCGCTTGGATGAGGTGGTCGTGCGGACGTTTGGGTCGGCACCCCGCTCGGCACCCGTGCCGTCGGGAAGACCGTCGAGGTACTCGCGAAGGAGGTCCGAGAGCAGTCCGACGTTCCCGATAGCCTCGATGACGTACGTGCCCGAGCTCGGGGTGGTGACGACGACGCCGGCCTTCTTGAACGCGGACATCGTTCGTTTCCACGGGTCGGACTGGCCGGGGTGGTGCAGGCCGCGCTGCGCGAGCCCGCGGTTCAGGCGCTCGCGGCCGGGAAATTGCTGTAGGGGACGGACGGGTGGACGGGAGGCGAGGGGTGAGATAAGGGTGAGATACGGTATCGCCCCGAGGTTTTACGTCTCGGGGGCCGTGTTTTTGAACCGAGAAAGCCGGGTTCGCACCACCGCGTTGGGCCCAACGATCGTCAGCGCCTCGTCCACGAGTGCCTTGGCGGAGCGCACGTGCTCGGGTGGTATCGCGCGCACCACCTCGCGGCCCGCCTCGGTGTCCACCTTGGCCAAAACGCAGCTGACCGCACCGTCGTCGGGCATGGTCCTCGGACGCGACGAACGGGGCGTCGCGGGAGGTAAAGTGGAACAAGTGGCGCGTCGAAATCGTGGAGAAAAGAAAACACTCGGATATGCTTCGACGTCGGATGTGCTTTAACAACTTGCTGTTCACCGTCGACGTCGGCGCGAAAAACTATGTGAGCTTTTTTTAATCCTCAGACGCGAAAACGCCCCTCGGCGACGCTCTCGTCGCCGACACCTCACCACTCAGGCGCCGATCCACCGCGTCCAATCAAACCATGTCCCCGTCCCCAACCCCGTCTCTAAGAAAAGAACCGCTTCCTTCGGGCGGCGGCTCACCGCGCGTGCGGGTTACTTGCCGCCAGCCTTGTTGCGCGGCGGCGTGCTGGGCCTGCTGCCCATCATGCTGCCAAAGCCACCCATGAGCTTCCTCTCCGCCGGTTTTAAAATCTGGAAGGAGCACATGAGGTTCTCGTCCACCGTCATCATCGCACCGGCGTTGTCGAACTCGCCGCAGTAGTTGGGCGCGCTGAACACCGTCACGAGCTGCCTCTTCCCGAAAAACTCGTAGCCATTCTCCACCACCTGGTGCGCGCGAACCACCAGGTCAAAGTCAAATTTCGCGAGGAAGTCCGCCACCACGTCCGTCCCGTAGGTGTAGGACACGCCGCGGTCGTTCTCACCCCACCCCTGAAGATCCGCGTCCGGATCGGACCACAAAAAGTCGCACAGCATGCCCATGTCGGGAATGTCCGTCGGCCGCTTGATCTGCACAATCTGCTGCAGATCCTTCAGCTCGGGCGACGGCCCGCCGTGGATGCAGAAGATCTTCTCGTCCACGATCGCGGCGAAAGGGAGGCAGTTGAATACGTCGCAGAACACGCGCCACAGCTTGATGTTGTACCGGCGCTTGCACTCGTCGTAAAAGCCGTAGATGCGGCTGATGGAGTTGCACTCGTGGTTACCGCGGAGAAGAAAGAAATTCTCCGGGTACTTGACCTTGTACGCGAGTAACAAACAGATCACCTCCAGGCCTTGCTTACCCCGGTCCACGTAGTCGCCCAAGAACAAGTAGTTCGCCTCGGGGGGGAAACCGCCGTACTCAAACAGCCGAAGCAAATCCGAGTACTGGCCGTGCACGTCGCCGCAGATCTTAAGCGGAGCCTCGAGCTCCAGCAGGCACGGCTGAGACAGAAAGATCTCGCTGTTGGTGGTGGGGGGACGGAGTGGACGGTCAGGTAACGGCGTGGGGGGATGACGCGAGTGTTTGGGGACGTCAAAGGACGAGCTCGCTGCGACGAGAGCGAAAAACATCGTCGCGGGAGGCCAGCGGGGCAAATTTGAACGAGATCGGGGCGCTGACGTCGCGCGCGGCCGCGATCGAGCGCGGCGGGCGTGGATGGGACCGCCCGAGGCGCGCCCGCACATCCCGCGGCATCGTCGGGTGGCGCCGGCCGCACGTTGTGGCCCGAACCCGGCGCGGACGACGCGACGCGACGCGCGCGGCGGACCGCCCCTGAAGGAGCCGTAGAGCCTCTCCCGCGCAGCGGCAGTGCCCGAGATGGTTCGCTTCCCATGGGGCGTCGAACGGGCAATGCGGACGCGCGACCTCGCCGGACGCCCCCGAACGCGCGGTCACATCGACCCACACGTCCACGATACGGACGCGCGCCTCAATCCGGGTCGAGACACGTCGCATCCACCCCGTCGACGCGGTCGCCGGACGCGCGAGAACCCTAGTTTGCGGGCCCGCTGGAAAAAAAGAGCGCGACGATGGCGGGATGGCGGAAAAAAGCCGGCTCTCCGTCGAGCGGCGGGGAGGGCACGCACCGAGCCGTCGCGCAGAGCGCTCTGATTTCACCCTCAGCCAACTGAACCGTGCGGTTATTAGGCTGCCCCCTCACGCTCAAGAGCCTCTCGATGACCGAGTCGACGTCGAGACCCGTGCCAGCCATCTTCGCTGATGTTTCTAGCCTTTCAAAGATGTTTCAGGAAAGCCGCTCTCGGTGCTGGGCCGTACTAGGCTGCGTCCCGTTCGTCCTGCGACTTGCGTGTCCCCACCGACGCGCGAATCTGCACGGACTACACCCGCGTCGTCTAACCCTACGCGAACTCGTGCGAGGGGTGCGTCGCTCGTCGCGGCCGCACGCTCTGACGATGACGTCCCGCCAGCCGAGCGCCTCGGTCTCTTCGCTTCGATATGGAAACGTGGTGACAAATTTGAGAGGTTCGTCTAAACCCGTGTCCTTTTGCCCATAGGCGCCCGATTTGAAAAGTGTCGACCGGGATTTGCAACCGACCAAAACTTTCACTGAACACACGAGTGACCACTTCGCCCTCGCCCTCGACCACTTCGCCCTGGTGTGAGGGGCGTTGAGGGCGCGTCCGGAGGCGACGGACGGCGCGCGAGGGATAGTCACACAATGGCGGGCGACGATGTCTTCCTCGAGGTGGCGCTCGAGGGCTCGAGCGGTGCGCATTACCCCCCCACCTCGCGCGTTTTCAAAGAATCAGCCCCTTTTTCCACTCGGTCATCGCCGCTCGGCCATCGCCTCGTCGTGTCCATCGATTTTCTGACCCGAACCCTCGTGTCTCTACCCGCAGGATGCACGATCCACGAGTTATACGCCCGCCTCCGCGGCGACGACGAGGCGGAGCTCTCGGACGAGCGCAAGGACCGCGCGTGGGCCAAGCTCACACAGCTGGCGACGAGCGACGACTTCGTCTTTGTCAAGTCACCCATGCCGACGACCGCCTACGACACGACCGACAAGGACCGTCGACCCATTTGGCCGCAAATCGAGGACGAGGAGTTAGCGACGCGCGCGATGAAGCTCGATGACCCGTCGCTCAGGTGCGCGCCCAGCCCCGCCCCGCCAGATCCCGCCCCAAGAACCGAGCGAAAAAAATAACAACCCATTGACTCGTCGCGTCGACCCACCATTCGCAGGTCCAGACGAAACGCCGAGAGCGAGGACGTCCGCATCGTCGCGCGCCGCGCCGCGCGTGACCTATCGCTCGGCCTCGGCGACGAGCACACCTGGTCCATGAAGACGGGCGCGGACGCACGAGCCGTCCTCGACGCCGTCGCGCTGTCGCGGAAGTCGGGCGTTCCAACCTCGGGCCTACTCAACGTGTCCGGCGGCAACAAGACGGCGCAGCAGGTGGGGTACCAGGTCAAGTGCCTTCACGCGGCGGGTCTGATCCACAAGAGGGAGGCGATCATCGACGACGCGGGGCGGCGGGAGAAGACGTCGGTGCACTACCTGAGCCGGTGAGTTTCTTGTCTTTTCATTCCCGTACGAGCAATTAGAATGAGTGATGACGGCGTGTTTTGTTGTCCACAGGTTTCGACCCGCGCTCGACTTCAACGCGAGCGTGGACGCCGACGGCGAACAGAACTACTTACACGCCAGCGACATCGCCGCACTCGCGTCCGTGTTCGCCAGGTCCATGCGTTCCCGCCCGGGTCCACACGGCGGCGACCGCGGCGCGATGTTCCAGTCCGACCTGAGCGTGGAGTTGTACCGGTGGCTCAAGGATACTAAAGGGTGGAGCGACGAGGAAGTTCGCAACCCGGGGTCTAAGAGCCGCATCGCGAAGA
>Ga0315320_10001755_pt1 | contig 18000 bp, 15 predicted proteins | sample M140m21515metaG_FD_203458 | JGI IMG/M metagenome (GOLD analysis project Ga0315320, IMG submission 203458) | Ammonia-oxidizing marine archaeal communities from Monterey Bay, California, United States - M1 40m 21515 | ecosystem: Environmental > Aquatic > Marine > Coastal | place: USA: California... | reverse complement strand
CCGCCAGCTCGGCCACGAGCTCGCACCGCGACAGATTACTGTGAACGCCATCATGGCCGGAGTCACCCTGACACCGGCTCTGGATAAGATTCCCGGCTCCGATCAAATCGTGACCAAGGCGCTGGCGAAGAACCCCTATGAAAGATTGACACAACCCGAAGATGTGGCGGCAGCAGTGGCTGACCTCGCCCGTCCCGGATCCCACTGGATCAACATGAATGTGATCCGCATCGATGGCGGCGAAAGCTCCTCGGCCTGAAATGAAGGAAGACCCATGAGACTGACCCTTACCCTGCTTGTCTTGATGGCCTGTGGCTCGACCACAACAGCTACATCTGCCGCAGAAACCAAGTCTGAGACGGCTGCTGCACCCTCCGTCGTCGCGACCTGGACAGGCGGTGAGATCTCCAGTGCCGAGCTCGATGGCACCATCAGTACGGAGCTCACCAAGCTCAAGGCTGAGTTTGTGAGCTCGGAGCATGAGGCACGGATGAACGGTCTCGATGCAATGATTGGCGAGAAGATACTTGAAGCTGAGGCTAAGAAGCGCGGACTCGAGGGTGTCGAGGCACTCCTCAAGCTCGAGATCAACGACAAGGTCACGGAACCCACTGAAGAAGAGATCGCAACCTTCTACAAGGTCATGGCCCGGCGCATGGGAGGCCGGTCTCTGGAGGAGGTCCGTCCCGCCATCATCGGTGAAATCGCCCGCCGCGCGACTGCTGAGCGCTTTGAAGTATTCATGGGCGAGATGCGCGACACATACAAGGTCACGGTCCAGCTGCCGACACCTGAGATGCCACGCATTCCAGTTTCAGCTGATGACGACCCCTTCATTGGACCTGAAGACGCGCCCGTCACGATAATCCAATTTGCTGAGTTCCAGTGCCCTTACTGCGGACGTGCCAAAGAAGTCGTCGATCAGGTGATGGAGAAGTACGAAGGCAAGATCAAGATGGTCTACCGGGACTTCCCGCTGAGCTTTCACGACCGCGCCATTCCCGCAGCTGTCGCTGCTAACTGTGCTGGGGAGCAAGGTCAGTACTGGCCAATGTTTGATGCCCTGATGTCAAACCAGCGCGCGCTCACAGACGCAGACCTCACGGGTCATGCGACGACGCTCAAGCTCGATCTCGACAAATGGAACACTTGCCGAAAAGATCCCGCGCAAGCCGCCGAAGTTCAGAAGGACTTTGAGGACGGCTCCCGCGCTGGCGTGCAGGGCACACCTGCATTCTTCATCAACGGAATCTTCTTAAATGGCGCTGTTCCCTTGGAGCAATTTACCGCCATTATCGATGCTGAATTGGCCGGCTAAACCCTGCCTAAGTTCATCCTTCTTGCACCTTAGCGATCCGTCAGGCATGCTGTGTGTGCATGGAGGAATGCAATGCTTCGACTAGGAATGATTTCAGCGAGTCTCGGGCTCGCACTCTTGGTGTCCTGTGGCACCAAGGAAGATGACTGTGGCGACTGTAAGGCGCGCGGCGATGATGGAAACTGCTACCCAATAGAGGACTGCGGCGACACCGGAAACGCACTGCCAGACTCAGATGCTGACGCAGATGCTGACGCGGATGCGGATGCCGACAACGACGCTGACAGCGACGTCGATGAGGGTCCACCACCTGACCAAGGTGGCGACGAAGGACCACCACCTGACGAGGGCGGCGACGAAGGTCCACCACCTGATGAAGGCGGCGACGAAGGTCCACCACCTGATGAGGGCGGCGACGAGGGTCCACCACCTGATGAAGGGACTCCGGATCTCGATCCCTGCACGGACGACTCAGACTGTGCAGAGGACTGTCCACCTGACGCCTCTGCTGGCTGTATCTGCCTCGACGACCCAATGGGCGATGATGGCTTCTGTGTCCCTGCCTGCTCGTCTGATGATGACTGTCCAGATGGACTGGTATGCAACGATGAGCTTGGCGCATGTGAGCCCAGCGGCAGTGCCCCTCCCGGGTGATCTCTGGCGCGCTCAGCGCAAATAAATCAAGCGAAGCCTCCGGTTACCCCGGAGGCTTCCTTGTTTTTAAGGTCACGGAGTTGCGGTCAACTCCAAGTCGCGTCAAGCTGAGGGCTACGGAGGACATGATGCTAAATCACACACTCGTTCTGCTCCTGGCACTGGTCGGTTGTGGAGACAAAGAAGACGATGCTTGCGGAGATGGTTTTGCCCGCGCTGACGATGGCAATTGTTATGCGCTGAGCACTGGATGCCCTGACGGTACAACAGAGGACACCGATGGTAATTGCGTGCCTGTAGGCGACGATGCGGATGCGGATGCAGATGCCGACGCGGATGCCGACGCGGATGCCGACGCGGATGCCGACGCTGACACCGACGCTGACGCTGATGCCGACGCCGACGCCGACGCCGACGCTGACGCCGACGCTGACGCCGACGCTGACGCCGACGCTGATGCCGACGCGGATGCCGATGCGGATGCCGACGCGGATGCCGACGACACAGGCTTCCCAGGTGTCGATGTCATCTCTGACTGTGCAGACGGGGTACCCGACGGAACCACCACTACCGGCACACTCTGGGCCTGGACTGATGGAACAGGTGCGCTCACCTTCTCGTCTGCTGCGTGGGTCTGGAACAGTGCTGAGAATGAAGCCATGCTGCTCGTCTCCCAGGCCAGCAACACATGTGATGTCATCACTGAGATTGCCGATGGTACCTACAGCGATGCTGCCTTCCAGGTCATCCTCGCAGACTGGACTTTGGACGGCACACCTGGCCCAGGAACACTCTCAGTCGACACACTTGATGGAGGAACCATAGAGGCTGGCGACGGCGAGCCTGACATCCAAGCTGCAGCATATGTCTACGCTGACGATGCCGGAAGCTCGGTGCCTCTCGAGGGTGAGTCTGGCACAATCACCGTCAACTACATCGAACTCGGTGACAGCTTCGAGGGACGCGTGAACCTCGACTCATATGACCCCTCTGAGGGCGCTGAGGGAGACTTCAACGCCTGCTACTGCGAAGCCATGTCGAGCTTCACCATGCCGCTGGCACCAGTCGAGGGGACAGATGGTGGCCCTCCACCCGATGAGGGCCCTCCACCCGATGAAGGCCCACCTGAGTGAGTATTCTTCTCAACTTGAGCAGACGGCGCCCCGATCTCTCGGGGCGTTCGTGTATGCTCTCACACAGGAGAGTAACGATGGGGATCCAAGCACTGCTGCTACTGCTGCTGACCGCTTGCTCCACAGGTCTAGAGCCTGCTGGAGACGCAGAGTGTGGTGGCGGCTACACGCGGGATGATGCCGGCGACTGCATAAGCACATCTGAACTGGACGGTGACGCTGATGTCGATGCCGACGGTGACGCTGATGCCGACGTCGATGCCGACGTCGATGCCGACGCCGGTAGCGGCATCGGCAACGCTTGCGAGACACCTGACGACTGCACCTTGGATAAATGCCCCGAGACCTCTATTGGGTGTACCTGCTTAGATGACATCGGACTGTGCGTCCCGACCTGTACTACTGACCAAGACTGTCCAGAAGTTGGAGGCGAGGCCCTCTTCTGTGATCCAGATGGAATCTGTGCGCCTGAAGGGGTTTAGAGCTCATCCTCAAGGTCAGCATAAGGGCCCTTTCCACGCCCGCGCCGCACCATCACGACAATGCCGCCGACGATGAGCAGGAGCGGTAAGAAGACAAAGGGGTGTGTCGGCCGATAGTTGATGTAGTAGCTGACCCAACGGTCTGGTCGGACCAACGGGTGACCCCCATCCGGGCCTGTGAACTTGATGGCGGGCGCCATCGCGACCATGGCCGCATCAGCTGAAGCGGCATCCAGGCTCGCACCCCTGAGCCAGAGAGCCATGAGACCACCATCAAACGGTGCGACCAACAGCCGAATTGGATTGGCTCCATTTCTTGGCCGATACAGCGCTCCTGTTCGGTCACCGACCACGATTGATTCACCAGGCGATAACTCTGCGCCAGCTTTTCCAAAGAAGATCGTACGCCACTCCGCTTCGATATCAGAGAAGGAGTGCTCATCCACTGGTGTGCCGTCCCAGAACTTCTTGCACGCAAAGAGCACATCAGGCTCACCGATGGCTGGCGGCTTTATTCCAAGGAAGCACTCTTCCTTGCCCATATCGCCCTTCCACATTCCAGATGTGATCGCCAACACAGCAGCCTGTTCTGACTCTAAGGGGAGGCGCCAGCCCTCAGGCAGCACACCTGAAAAGCCGGCATCAGATGACACTTCACCGGTCACAACATCGACTGGCCCTCGCTTTAAGGTGAAGGTGCTCAGCATCTCCTCCAGAGCCACACGAGCGGCCTTTGCCTTCCGCTTAGATGCAATCACACGACTGTGAATGACCTGGCCGGCGCCCGCGAATGCCGCGCCAATGTAGACACCCTCGGTACCCTTCCCTCCCTTGGCCTTGAAGTGCATCTCAGTGATGACGGTATCCCGCCCTCCCAGAGTCTTTATCTCTGTGCTCTTGATTGACGCATCACCGCCGCCCTCCTTAGCGAGCTTGCGCTGGTACTCGACTGCAAAGCCCTTACCGCTCTGCTTGTCGATAGGGCTCTGAAATGGCGTGAGCCAGAGCTTGTACATGATGGCGCCATTTGCTCCCTTGGCCTTGAAGTCCCAGTCGGACCAGCGAGTCATCTCAAAGCCCGCGGGGAGCGCTAGTGTGCCACCGACATCATTCATCACATAGGGCTCCGCGTTGGCGGCTGGTGTGACGATCGATAGCAAGAGCATGTACAAAGTGACAATCATGGTGTCTTCCCCCAGTTCGGACAGTGATGGAGGATACGGACCCGCTGGAGTTGCCGCAAGCGTTAGCATTCATCCATGACAGAACGTCGACAGGACTGGTGGATCCTCGCAGGAGGACTCCTCGCCGCATGCTGGGTGCTGCTGCACCTCGATGCGCCCTTGGTCGAGGATTCTCTCTTCTGGTGGATACCAAAAGGCATGAAGGCCGGAGAAGCTGGGTTTCCCTTATCTCCGGCTGGAGATCTACCGATCAGCATGATGGCCATGTCTGATGCAACCCGACTACCTCAGTGGTCAGGTGGTCTCCCCGACTATGGACACCCGCCGCTCTGGTACTGGTGGATCGGGCTGTGGACTCAGAGTGATGCGACCATCACAACCATTCGCCTGGCCACACTCATCCCGGCGATGGCTGCAGGTGCAGGATTTGTGGCGCTGGGTAGGCGGCTCGGCAGCGTCGCTGCTGGCTTTGCAGTCTTTGCTACACCCCCCTTTCTTGCACAGCTCGTGCGGCCGGAGCTTGACCTCCCGCTTCTGGCGGTGATCCCATGGGCGCTACTGGCTTTACTGAACCGACGCTGGGCTCTGTTTGCAGGCCTCTCTGCACTGGCGGTCGGCTTCAAAGAGCCTGGCGTGCTGCTCGTGGTGCCCGCGGTGATCGTCGCTCTCCAGGAACGACGGTGGCGAATCGCTGCGCTCTCTCCGCTTTTGGCACTTGGTCTGTGGGCCTTATTACACGGCTGGATGGCAACGCCAGAGCGCCTACCTGACGGAATCACAGGGCTCGGAGAAGACTTCTTGACCGTCCTCTTCATCGTCTTTCTGGCACAGGGTCGCTTCTTGCTCTTCCTGGGAATCCCGAATCTCAAGCGCGAGAAAGCACTGATGGGCTTTGTGGTTGTCTGGCTGCTCTTCTTCTCCGTCGTGGGCTTCTTCGCCAATCGAGGGACAGCGGACCTCTACACTCATGTTCGCTACCTGGTTCCAGGCATGTCGGTCGCCGTTGTCTTGCTCGCCCGGGCCTCTCCACCCTTGGCTGCGGCTGGTCTGCTCTGGCTACATACAGCCTCGCCATTTGGCCCTGAGGCATCCATGTTTGGTACTGACCAGGCCAGAGCAGAGCAGACTGCCGCGCCCTGGGTAGCCGAGCAACTCAACCAAGGGCAGACCATCTGGGTCGGAACCCACCAGGCTGCAGGCCTCCTCCAGCCCTTCGCGGGTGTGACTGAGAAACCTATACAAGGAATCAGCATCTATGATGTCAGCACCACCGCGAGCAGCCTCAAACCTGGAGATATCGTCATGGAGACTGCCTACGGAGAGCCCGCAGGAACGCTCCTGACAGGGACTGAAAAGACGAGCATTCGTGACTGGGTGGTTCACGACGGCATGGTCACTGCATGGCGTATTGGACCATGAAAAAAGAAAGCTTAAAGCTACTGTATCAGGACAAATGGATCGCGATCGCTGACAAGCCCTTTGGTCTCGCGACGCAGGGCACAGCGGATGGTGACAGTCCTCATCTGTACGGACAGCTCTGTGCAGCATTCCCATACGTGGGACTTCATCATCGGCTGGACACACCCGCTTCAGGACTGGTCCTGTTCACGCTCGACAGGACAGCCAACAAAGCCATCAGCGACGGCTTTCGACGCCACGAGATCGATCGTCGATACATCGCTGTTGTGGCTGGTGACCCTGGAGAACACGGCAGCTGGACCACACCGATTGACGGGAAGCCGGCGACAACACACTTTACGCGACTCGGATCCGCTCAAGGCATGAGCGTTATCGAGGCCAAGCTCGAGACGGGTCGCACCCATCAGATTCGTATCCATGCATCAAAGGCCGGCTATCCAATCATCGGAGATCGGCGGCACGGAGGGATGGCGGGTAGACTCTGGCCTCGCCTCGCACTGCACGCGGTCTACCTGTCACTCCGCCATCCACGAACGCCACAGATAGTCAGTGTTTGCTCACAGATTCCGACTGATCTGGAGCAGCTGGTGCTTCCACGCTGTCCGCATCTGGACCAGAGATATAGCCCAGCGACATCAGCTGATTGAACATCTCATTATCTGAGATCGTGACACCGCCAACCCCATCAATAGTGCTCATGCTGCCGCGACGGGCCTTGATGGCCTCGGAGAGCTTGCGTCCGGAGGACTGAACCTGCGACGCACCGAGGGGCTCTCGCTCGCTGCCATCATCTGCGACAGTCCAGAGTGTTCCGTTACCGGTCTCAAAGCTGTACTCATAGCGAGCCATGGTGTCCACGGCGGCCACCTTCGGTGATCCATAGAGGATGTTTTCTGACATCGCGATGTTGTCGTGATCTACAGCCGTCCCCGCAGCAATCGCCCACAAGTCTGTACCCTGGAGCTTCGGTGGCACAGCTGCACCAGCCACACCCAGGACGCCCCGAACCAAGTCTATATGCTCGACGACTGCGTCGACACGACCATGGTTTGGAACAGCACCTGCGAGTATGATCGGTGTCCGCGTAAGCTCGCCCATCAGCGTATGGCCATGCTCAAAGCCACCATGTTCCCAAAACTCTTCCCCGTGATCAGAAGTAATGATGAGGATGGTGTTGTCCCACCTCCCGCGCTGCTTGAGCCCATCGACGAGGTAGCGAACCGCATCATCAACATGCAAGATCTCTTCGTCGTAGCGCTGGCGGACATACTCTTGGACATTCTCCGGCGGAGGCGAAATCCGGTTCTCCGGTCCCACAAGCGCACTGAGATCAATCTGTTCTGCGGCGGGGTTTCCTGCAGAGAAGTGCCCCAGGTGTGGTGACGTGGCCGCATATTCGAGATGCGGCTCCATAAAGTGCAGGAACATAAAGCCGGGACCAGCCACTTTATCGAGCCAGCCAAAGCCCGTGTCTACAGTCTCTCTTGCTGACCGGTGCGCGTTGTTTGTGGCACCCTGATAGTCATACTGCGCGAAGCCCTGGCTGAGTCCAAAGTCGGGCGCAGTGAAGGTGTTGTTGACGACCGCACCTGAGGTGTAGCCAGCCTGACTGAGCGCCTCGGCGACAGTGATCACACTGCTGTCCAGCCGTCCAAACTCTGAGCCCCGAAAGGCCAACCGTCCGACGAGATGCTGATGAGGGTACAGACCACTCAACAGACTGGCCATGCTCGGGAGTGTCCAGCCTGAGCTGGCGTAGGCGCGATGAAACCAGGTTCCCTTGGCCGCCAACTCGTCCATGTACGGACTGGTCGGACGATTGTGCCCATAAATACCCAAGTGGTCTGGGCGCAAAGTATCCACCACCACCATGACGATATCTGGCTTTGATGGTGGGACTTCGGGTTGACCCGCACAAGCCATTAGCAGAGACCAGAACATGTTGGACCCTTAACACCTTTCCGCAGGCTACACTGGACCGAGCTCGGAGGCCCCTTGGGCGGTATCACAGGCATTGTGCACTTCAAAGGTGAGCCGCCTGACCGTGAGCAGGTCATGCAGCTCTCCACGGGCGTTGCTCATCGTGGACCCGACGACAAAACACTCATTTATGAGCCACCGGTTGGGCTTGCTCAGCGTGTGTTCTCAACCGAGCGAGAAGCAACCAAGCCACCCTTTGATGATGGACGCTACGTCATCTTGCTCGACGGCGGTGCCAACAGAGAGCGCCTCTTAGACGGTTGGGCCAAGAGCGGCACTGAAGCCCTGAATCAAGTCCCCGGCGCGTTCGCTATCGCGGTCTGGGACCGAGCAGAGCGCGCGCTGTGGCTGGCGAGAGATCCGGCGGGAACACGACCACTCTTTTTCTCTCATAAAGATCAGAAGCTCGCCTTCTCGAGCGCCATACGCCCCTTGCTTGGGCTCGAGTGGGTCAGCAAAGAGATCGCTGCGGACCATCTCGCGGAGTACCTCAGCTTTCGATACATCCACGCACCGAGAACCTTGCTGAGAGAGGTCCACTCTGTCCCCCCCGGGCACGTGGCACGCATCAGCGCCAGCGGTATCCGAATACAGCGATGGTGGAACCCTGCTTGGTGGATGCCAGGTGAGTCTGTCCCAGAATTTCCCATGATAATGGACCGTGTGGACACCGCACTGCGCCGCGCGGTCGAGCGCAGACTTCGCACTGATCAGCCCACGGGCGTGCTCCTCTCAGGCGGGCTGGACTCTGCTGCAATCCTGCACCATGCATCAGCGGTGCGAGGTGACCCGCTGCCGACGTACACAGTCGCCATGTCGGGCGACAAGACCGACGAGAGTGCATTCGCAGCACGCGTCGCCAAGACGTATGCAGCCAGCCACACCCTGATCGAGATCTCCAATAATGATCTGGCTGCTGCGGTCGACACTGCGACCTTGCACATGGGTCAACCACTTCCGAGTCCGGCTGCACTGGTTCAGATGTGCCTCTTCAAGAAGATCAATTCTGACGTCAAGATTCTCTTATCTGGTGCTGGAGGTGACGAAGTCTTGGGCGGTCGAACAATGCCCCAAATCGCCCAACGACTCCGTCGCTCTCGGACCGTCGGACGGCTGCCCGGCCCCGCACGACTGGTGGGAATGGCTGTCGCAAGAAAAGCTGGCTGGTCCGACCTCGCTAGCGCCTCAGCCCACTTTGGACTCGAGAGAAAGATCGGCGGCTCCCGAGTCTTTAGCGCTGAAGATCGAGTCGACCTCCTCCGGGATCCAGCGATGGCAAGACCCGGTATTCGAGCGGCAATCCTGGAGCCGTTCTACCAAGAGGTCTCCTCAGATCCGATCAATGAAATTCTCCACGTCTGGCAACGGGGCTGGCTGAGCGAGGACGTCCTCTCTCGGACAGATCGCATGGCTGCAGCATGTGGAATCCATACCCGCTTTCCGATGCTGGACAGCGAATTTCTCACCACTGCTGCCGGCATCCCAGGCCCTGAAAAGTGCAGACGAAAAGGTGTTGGCTATATCGCCAAAGCGCCGCTGCGCGGCGCGATGCAAGGCCGACTCTCTGAGCGCTTGCTCAACCGCCCAAAGCGCGCTGAGCCCAAGCCCATGGCTGACTGGACACGGGGTCCTGGCGCCAAATTCTTACGGGAACGGATCGAGACCACCGCTGAGCGATGCTCTGATCTCTTCGTGCCGACTTGGCTTCGAGAGCGGATGAATATCCACATGAGCGGTCAGGCCGATCTCTCGATGCAGCTGTGGACACTCATGATGTTTGACGCCTGGAGAGCGAGCCTCGACTAAACCTCGAGTGGCTTCTCCGGCGGGTCGGGAGCGAGATCGTCCTCGTCTTCCTGCAAGAACGCGAAGTACCAGATGAACATACCGAGCCCGATGCAGATGTTGGCATCCGCGACGTTGAAGCTCGGCCACTCATAAGTCCCAAACCAGTCGATCAAGAATGGCTTCAGTGTCGGATGCTCTGTGTAGACACGGAGAAAATCTGTGACGCTCTGCTTGTCGATGCGGTCTATTGCATTTCCGATGGCACCACTGAGCACCAATCCCAGAGCTGTGGCCTGGAACTTATCGGACTTGGGAATCTCCAAGTACATCTGCCAGAGCACACCCAGCGCCACTACCGTGAACACGGCAAAGACGACCATGCGGTACTCGTAGTCATTCAACATCCCTCCCGCCGCACCCTTGTTCTGGGCATGCACAAGAGAGAAGAAGCCGTCGATGATCTTGATCTCTTCGGTGCGATAGCGGATGTTGTTGACGACCCAGATCTTTGTGACTTGGTCTACAAAGATCCAGATGACCGCCATCCATGCGGTCCACTTAAATTTTGGGGTCTGGAACCATTTGGGATCTGTCACCTTGGCCTCCGGACCACCCCGTAACCAGCCACTCGACGAGAGCAATACAGGCCAGGACAAGGTGGGCGGGATAAACCGTAAACGTCAGGAATGGTGAGGGCAGACCGACCTGCATCATTCCCCCTACTGGAGGCACCATGCGCTGGATAGAACTCGCGCTCATCATCCTTGCTGGACTCGCCGGCGCCATTAGCTTCGGCCACATCTTGTGGACCCGACGTGTTGGCCACATCTGGCCAAAGCGAAGTGAGATCAAGGTTGTAAACAAACTGGGCTTGCTCACTGGCATCGCCGAAGTCGCACTCCAGACCCGTGTCATTGCCAACCGACCAGTCGCAGGACTCATACACCTGGTCATCTTCTACGGATTCGTCTCGTTTGGCGTAAAGAGTGCCACCCACGTGGCCGCTGGAGTCCTGGCTTTAGACGAGCCCATCCACCTCGGACCTATAGATCCCTTCCTCGACGTCATTGCAGTTCTGGTCTTCACCGCATGCGTGATGATGGCCATCCGTCGCTACTTCTTCATGAAGGAGCGCCTGACACACCCCGTTGAGTCTGGCATCGTCCTGAGTCTCATCGCGGGCCTGATGCTCACATACATCCTCGAGCGACCCACCTTTGGCGTCAACCTTGGCCTAGTGGGCACCGGCGCCAAGATCAACTGGTGGGTGCACTACTTGATTCTGTGTGGCTTTCCGTCCCTGATCGCCTGGGGCAAGCACCTCCACTTGCTGGTCGCGCCCATCAATGTCGTCCTCAAGCACATGACTGAGCTGCCGTCCGATCGTCCGATCAGCGGCGGTGACTTCGAGATGCCAGAGGATGAAGACCTCTTCGAGGCAGAGTACGCCCGCGTCGGCATGCCGAACGGTGTAGCGGACTTCAGCTTCCACTCCCTCTTCGATACTGCTGCATGCATCGAGTGCGGCCGCTGTAACGATGCCTGTCCATCCGCAGGGGCAGGTCTGCAGCCACGGGATCACTTCGTTCTCTCTCTCCGCGACCCGAGTGTCGACTCTGAGGGGCTCGCCGAGTTGATCACCCCCGATATCTTGGCCACTTGTACCCAGTGCCGCGCGTGTGACGTCGTCTGCCCTGTCGGCAACCGACCCTCAAAGGCCGGTCTCGAGATTCGGGGCCGCATGAGCTTCGAGGGCATGTACCCTGTACCCGGAATCTCCGATGGTGCGGCACCCGCTATCGGTACCGGCAATCTGTTTGGCGAGGGACCCGAGACCAGAGCCGCCCTGATCGAAGAAAACCAGATGCCTATCTACGATCACGAAGAGCATGATGTGCTGTTTGTGCTGGGATGCCAAGGCGCCAACTCTCCCGATCTTCAGCCCATCGTCACCGCCACGGCACGGCTCCTTGAAGCCGCTGGGGTCAAGTATGGCGTGCCTGCGACTGAGTCCTGCTGGGGCGAGGCCTTGGTGCACGGCGGCGGCTTGATGGAGGACTGGCCCTTCTGGAAGCTCGAGCGAGTCGAGGAACTGGACCAAGCACTCGGTGGCGATCGCAGCCGTACAATCTTGACCATCTGCCCCCACTGTAAGGACTCTATCGGTACTCAGTATGCCGATGCGGGACATGTCTTCCCGACAGTCCGATCTCATGTCGACTTCCTCGCTGAGCTCGTTCGTACCGGCGCACTCCAGGTCGAGAAAAAGGCCGAGGAGATGGCTGTCCATCACCCATGCAAGGTCATTCACAACGACGAGACGGCGCTCTTAGATGAGTTGCTCGAGGTCAGCGGCGTGACTGCATTCACGGCCGGCAAAAGCCCCAACATTCCGAGCTGCTGCGGTGGTGGTGGTGGTGGCTTTCTCTGGGACTCTCCCGCCAAGGTCAACCGGGATCGTTGGGATGACCTTGCGGCAACAGGAGCCACCAAGGCCGTCACTTCATGCCCTGGATGCCGGCGCATGCTGGACGTCGCCAAGTCTGAAGATGCTGAGGTCACAGATATCGCCAATGTACTGTACGAGCGGGTCCATGCAGCGCGTGCGGCAAAGGCTGAAGCCGAAGCAAAAACAGCCGATGAGACAGAGGCTTGAGCATAGTTTGCTTGACTCTACCCCCTCTTTTGCCGTATTCCAGATCGACAATGCGCAATCTCTTACTCCCAATACTGCTGACTGCATGTGGAACCTCCGCAGAGCTGAGTGACACCGTACAGGTCGATCCTCAGCCTCTGCTGGATACCTTCAGCGCTGTGCAGCTCGAGCCGCTGGTCGGCTTGGTTGAGCAACCCGCAGCTGTGATCGGTGGCCAGCTAGACTGTCCAGTGGTGACCACAATTGCCGCAGGCAATGACGTCACCCATGAACGCTGGGAAGGCGGCTGCACCTTAGCCGACGGCTCCGTGGTGCTCGGGGAGTTCGAGCGCTTCGATGGCCCCAATGCCGCCTGGATCGCTGGTCGAGACTTCAGGATCGAACAAGATGGTGAGCTCCGCTTCGGCCTGGATGGTGCGATCGAGATCACCCCCACCGATTCTCTGTGGCTTGTAGACGCCGCGGTGGCCATGTGTGGAACACAGACTTGGCCCTGCTCAGAGGGTGTCCTGGGACTCGACCTTGCCTACACCATCTATCCAGCAGCGAGCTTCCCTCTCGACTACGACACCACCGTCAGCGGGATGATCTCTACCGAGAGCAATACCACCACACTCGACGGTGCCTGGAGCTTCGATGAGGCCCTCTGCCCCATCGAGCCAACCGTTGGCATGCTGTCGATTCACGGCGGTGGGCACCACGCGATGACCCTCGATGGCGCGCTGGCGTGTGATGGCTGCGCAGGTGTACAGGTACAGGGCCTCGCAGCGCCAGTGCTCTGCGGACTGAACCCTTAGAACTGCTCAGCGTGACCCGAGCCTCATCCATAAGATTCGCTCTGACGGTCTTTGCCGCCGAACTCGGTGTTCGTCTCGCGCTGATCCTGAGTCATCCCACTCACTACAGTATGGATGCATACCAGCGCTGGGGTGGTCGGGCTCATCTCCTGGTACAGGACTGGCTTCCAGCCACCCAGTCAATCGTATGGGGCATATCAAGACTCGGCGGCGGCATCCTTGAGACACGGATTGCAATGTCCATCGTGGGTGCCCTGGCGATCACTGCAGGAGCATGGTGTGCTCGCATCATCGGTGGTCCAGCCGCTGGATGGCTGTTCATCCCCATCGGCTTCTTTGGTCCCATTCTGACCTGGACCACTGTGCCCTACCAGGAAGGCACCTTCCTGCTCTTTCTATTTGGTGGCCTCGCCTTGGCACTGCAAGCTCAGAGCACTGACAAGCCCCCGGGGGACCGACTCTGGGTGGTAGCCGACATCGTCTTCGGTGCGCTGGCCCTTGTCCGCTACGAAGGCTGGCCGGTGACGGCACTGTACATTCTCTGGCGTCGAGAGCGCGTCGCCCTGCGTGCCGTTTGGGGAATGGGTCTGTGGATGCTGATCAAGCTCGCGGACATCGAGAGCCACTCGGCATCTCCTGTGCACTATGCAGACTGGGAAGGCCTGACTAGCCGGTTCGAGTGGGACACGCTGGCGACTGCACTCGGCCGCGGGTGGACTCACCTCATACAGACCCACAGCTGGCTCTTGGCGCTCGGAGGTGCAGCTTCAGCTTGGCTGCTCGTGAAGAAAAAGCGGCCTGCTGTGCTGCTGCTTGTCTTTGTCCTACTGGGCCAGCTCGCAGCGACTGCAGGCTGGGTTGTTGGTCTCGAGATCATGACCATCCGAATGCACGCCGTACCCGGCGTACTGCTCGGCTTGTTCATCTCGGCATACATCGGCCTGCAGTGGCCAGCCCGGGGGCGCGGCTTCAAGGGCACCGTGGTCTTAGTTGCTGTGGTGGCCTCATTCCTCTTTGCACGACAGGGCTTCACCAACGCAAAGCGATCGATCGCCAGCGTGCGCTACGAGACCCGCTTGCTCAAGAAGATGGAGCGCTGTAACGACTGCCGCTTCATCATTAAGCCCCGGAAGGGAATCGGTACTCGAGATCGGCACGATGGCTGTGAGATCATCCAAGGCTTAGGACACTTCATGCATGGTCGTGACTTCTGGTGTCAACGCTGGGCACCTGTTCCTGACACCTTCGATGCCACCCATGCGGCACGCTGGCGCAAGGGTGGCTACGTCATTCGAGACGCACGCAGGGCGGATCGTCAGGCGGACTGAGGGCACTCATGGTCTAAAACCCGTGCTACAGTTCGATCATGAAAATCTCTCTGTTCTGCATGCTCGCGCTCGGCTGTGGCAAGACCTCCGGTGGTCCTCCGATGGGCGGAAGCGCCTCTGGTCTCACACCGGACAACACTCTCCCTGATCCCGTCGACACGGGAGATGTGGGCGGGACGGATGCTGATGACACCGCTGATCCCAGCTCGGATGCAGATGCTGATGCTGATGCTGATGCTGATGCTGACGCAGATGCCGATACTGACACAGACGACACCTCGACGCCCGTCATCGAAGGTACGGGCTACGGCCGAGATGACACGGCGTACAACCTGGCAGCCATCGACCAGACAGGCACGCCCTTTGCGCTGCATGAGCGGCTGGGATCAAAGATCGTCATCGTGGTCGGAAATCTCGATGTGAGCACAACAAGCGATACGCTCTCTAATCTCCAAGAGATTGCGTCTGATCATTCCGATGTAGCCTTTGTGGCCTTCATCGGACGAGATGCCACGGGAACCCAGTGCGACCAAGCCTGTGCTGCAAACGTGCAGAGCACCTACGGCTTCTCGCCAGTGCTCTGGGAGGCCTCTGCAGCCCTGCCAACATTTACAGAGTGGGCTCAGGCCATGAACACAAGGACCTACATCATCGATCAGAGCATGACGATCGCCTGGACCAAGAATGGAACGGCGAACGGTAGTCAAGTCGACGGCGAACTGGACGACCTCGACTAATCACGCCTCGAGAGCGCCGCGATAATCTCCCTGGCCAAGCTGGTACCGATACCCGAAACAGCACTGAGCTCCTCGATGGTCGCACCTCGAACGCCTGACACGCTGCCGAATCGTGTCAGCAGCGCGCGTCGGCGGCTGGGCCCAACCCCATTGATTCCATCAAGCTCGCTCCCCAGGCGAGCCTTTCGACGCACACGGCGGTGGTAGTTCACAGCGGTGCGATGGCTCTCGTCTCGCAGGGCCTGCAGCAACAGCAAGGCTGGGTCATTCGATCGCAGCCGCTGGGGATCCTTGATTCCAGGCACCACCACCTTGTCGACCGCATGACGCTCACCTCGGGCGTGCTCTACCCGAGGCTTGGCGAGACCAATGATCGGTAAATCGTGACAACCCAGGTCGGACAACACCGCGAGAACAACCGAGACCTGACCCTTCCCACCGTCAACGACAATGAGGTCGGGAAGGGCATCCTCAGGCTTGGCATCTGCCTTCCGAGCACGCCGAACTCGACGCTCGAGTATCTCAGCCATCGTCGCGTAGTCATCAGGCCCCTGAACAGAGCGAACCTTGTACCGCCGATACCGCCGACGCTCAGGCACGCCGTCAATAAAGACCACCTGACTGGCCACCGGATCAGTACCTTGAATGTTGGAGTTATCGAAGCACTCAATGTGCCTGGGCAGTCTGGGCAGTCGGGCGACCTCTTGCAGTCGCTCCAGGGCTTTGTCTGTGCGCGCATCTCGAAGGAGAGCACGCCGCATCGCACTGGTGGCATTCTTTGTCGCCAACTCAACAGCCCGGAGCTTGTCTCCACGCTGGGGCGCACGAACTGAGACCTTGCGGCCACGACGCTCCCCGAAGATCTCGGCGAGGATGCCTGCGTCGTCGAGCTGATGACTGACCAATACCTCTGCAGGGATTCGCATGGCGGTGTTGTACCAAGCCATGAGCATGGCGGAGAGAACCTCCTCATCCGAGCCCAGCGCTGACTCTACTGGGTTGGCTCGGGCCTCCTGCATGCGTCCGCCACGAAAGGGAAGCATCACCACCATCGCTCGCTCTCCATCGCGAACAATCGCCCAGGCATCCCTATCTCCGCCCCGACTATCGACTGTTATCTGACCCTCTAAGCTCGCCTCTACAGCCTTGATGAGATCACGTACACGAGCCGCATCCTCAAAGGCCTCTGACTCCGCGTGAGTGAGCATTCGCTCATGCAGACGTCCGAGCAATTCTTTATTCTTGCCCTCCAAGAACAGCATGCTCTCGCTCACGACGGACCCGTAGGTCTCTTCGCTGCAGAGATCTACACAGGGAGCCAGACACCTATGCATCTGGTGAAGAAGACATGGACGCTTTCGACGCTTGAGCTCCTCATCTGTACAGGTCCTCAGAGGGAAGCGCCGCGACAAGAATTCCAGGGTCAGCCTCGCGCGATGTGCTGAAGCATAGGGACCATAGTGTGAAGCTTTGCTGTCGACCTCACGGGTCACGCGGTATCGCGGCCAAGGCGACTTCGGATCGATCCTGAGATGCAGAAAACCAGAGTCATCTCTCAGGGTCACATTGTAGCGTGGACGGTGCTTCTTTATGAGCGTGTCCTCGAGTATGTAAGCTTCTTTCTCTGTTCGTACCTCCGTGACGTCCACAGCCGTGGCTGCTGCCATCAAGAACGGCACCATCGGCCTGTCATCATGACCACTCAGGTACTGGCTGACACGGGCACGTAGATCTTTTGCTTTACCCACATAGAGCACACGACCGCGAGCATTCTTGAACAGATAGACGCCCGGACCGCGGGGCAGATCCGCAGCTGCATAAATCAGTGCATCGTGAATCTCACCCAATCAACCGCCTCACTCTCCGGCAATATCGAAGCGGTAGGGATCCTGGAATGCCAGCGCCTCTCCGGTCAAGCTCCGACATCTGCGCTCACCTTTGTACTCAACGCAGAGCTCGTGGGGCTTAGCATCGGTGGGTACAGGCACAGTTGTTGGCGCTCTGCCGTAGTCGACCCCCTCAAGAAACACACGGGCCCCTGTCGGGTTGGTGTCCACAGTCACCTTGGGGATATCTGGTGTCGCCTCAGCAAAGCGTGGCGCGCTCTGCGTGGGAGAAGCAACCTCTCCATCAGCAGCACCGCCGTAGAACCACCAACCGATGAGCGCGACGAGGCCAGCGATGAGGACGAGACGCATCCAGGGCAGTCCAGCTTCATCGATCTCAAGCTCCCGTACGGGTGCTGAGTCCATCTCAGCACTGAAGTCGCGCAGAGACTCCGATACTTCGGTCCACTTGCCAAGCCCGAGTTCTTCTTCTCGAGCAGAGGTATTGGTGACACCACGCGCGCCGAGCCAGCGCGGCACGGCATCGGTTGTGGAGGGTAGCGTCGTGGAGAAAGACTCCTGCGCACCGCTAGCGGGTGTCTGAGGCCGCGCGGGGGCTTCTGTCGGGGCAGACTCTGTTTGGGGTTCTGGCTCCGGTTCGGGCTCTGGCTCTGACTCGGGCTCGGGCTCGGGCTCAG
>Ga0315320_10001754_pt1 | contig 18008 bp, 13 predicted proteins | sample M140m21515metaG_FD_203458 | JGI IMG/M metagenome (GOLD analysis project Ga0315320, IMG submission 203458) | Ammonia-oxidizing marine archaeal communities from Monterey Bay, California, United States - M1 40m 21515 | ecosystem: Environmental > Aquatic > Marine > Coastal | place: USA: California... | reverse complement strand
TACCAACATTACCGTTACTGAGAATAGAAACTCTTTCTGTATTATTTGTATATAAACGAAGACTTCCTGCTTTTAACTGTTTAATATCTAAGTGACCATCTGTACCAGTAACCCCAACATAAGCCATGCTTGATGTGCCATCCTTAAGATCTACATACGCAGTTGCATTAGTTCCCCACGCACCTCCATCTTGAACAGTAAACACAGGGGCAGATGAGTAAATATGAAGTAACGATGCCGGGGTTACTGTGCCTATACCGACAAGACCAGCAGTGTCTATCCTCATTCTTTCAGTTTGATTAACATCAAACCTCATTGGAAAATTACTGGTAGATCTAATTAAAACTTCAGAGTCTTCAGCTCTTAAATCTAGCCTACTATTATTAACAGTATTATCTACTCTAATTGTTGGGGTGGTAGCATGTTGAAGATGGAGCAGAAAAGAAGGACTTGCTGTACCTATACCAAAAAGACCAGCACTAGTGATCGCTGCTCTGGTTGTTCCTGCAGTTTGAAAAAATAAAGCATTAGAAGATGGAAACATCCCTGTATCAGCGTCCGTATCTCCAATATTATATCCATCTGTAACCGCTATCCTACCTACGTTTACGTGTAGCTTTTGCGATGGACTTGCTGTACCTATACCAACATCACCATCGCCTTCAATAGTTACAGCAGTTATTGCAGTACCGCTAGTTTTTGTTCTAAAACGTATATCTCCCGCTGCGCTATTGTATGCGTTATCTATGTAAAGAATCGATGTAGCATTGTCATAAGAGAATAACCCATGGAAAGCAGATTCTTCCCCTAACTGAATTGCTCCTCCGTCATTTCCTACAGAATCTGGACCCCAACCTTTCGCTAATATTTGGGCTGCTGCACTATCAACGACTTCTAATTTTTTGTTTGGACTTGCTACCCCTATACCGACCTTACTACTCGATTGAGAAATTACAGAGTCACCTATAGTATTTGAGTCACTCCACAAAGGAACTTTATTTGCAGTTCCAGCGCCATCAATAACTGTTGCTGGAATCAATCCAGAAACAGTAGCTATTTCCGAAGTTAAAGTCTGCCCAGTTGTTCCAAGGTTATTGGCAACAGTATTAATGTTTGTAGTGAGAGTCTGACCAGTAGTAACTAAATTACTGGTTAAATTTGTAATGTCTGTATCGTTAGATGTAATCTGAGTTTGTAAAGTTTGCCCCGATGCACCTAAATTAGTCGAAACAGTATTTATATTAGTGGTCAATGTCTGACCAGTTGTGACTAGATTACTTGTTAGCGTGGATATATCAGAATCATTGCTTGTAATTTGAGTCTGTAAAGTTTGTCCAGTGATCCCCACGTTAGTTGTTAACGTAGAAATATCACTATCATTACTGGTAATCTGAGTCTGTAACGTTTGCCCTGTAGTAACCAAGTTACTCGTTAACGTGCTAATGTCGCTATCGTTACTTGTAATCTGAGTTTGAAGTGTCTGACCGCTAGTACCTAAATTGGTGGTCAGCGTACTAATATCAGAATCATTAGAAGTAATTTGCGTCTGTAAAGTCTGCCCACTAGTTCCTAGATTAGTGGTTAATGTAGATATATCACTATCATTACTGGTAATCTGGGTTTGTAGGGTTTGCCCTGAAGTTCCTAAGTTTGTAGAGACTGTATTAATATTAGTGGTAAGCGTCTGTCCTGTAGTAATTAAGTTAGACGCGCTTGCTACTACTTCGCCTTCGACAGCAAGAGGAAAGTTTAATTCAAATCTGTCATTAGCGTCATTAAATAAAATATTCGCATTAGTTGCAGTTCCACGATCAATTACAATACCTCCAGAGATCTTACTAATTCCAGCCGAACTTTCGCCGCTATTAATTTCAATTATATTATCTTTAACAGCTAAATTTTCTACATCAACAATAACCTCTGTTCCCGTAACTGTTAAATTATTGATAGTTACGTTATTAGTAAATATTTTATTTCCAGCTATACTTTGATTGGTCGTCAGCTTAACAGTAGTAGAATCCAATGTGCTGATATCAGAGTCGTTACTAGTGATTTGAGTTTGTAGAGTCTGCCCCGTGGTAATTAGGTTCCCGCTGATATCGTCTACAACTGCTCCAGTTGAAACTAAATTAGTTGAAACAGTATTAATGTTCGTGGTTAAAGTCTGGCCAGTAGTTACTAGATTACTTGTTAGAGTAGTAATGTCTCCGTCATTGCTAGTGATTTGCGTCTGGAGAGTTTGCCCAGTAATTATTAGGTTGCCACTAACGTCATCGATGACTTCCCCTGTGGAAACTAAGTTTGACGAAACAGTATTTATATTTGTTGTTAGAGTCTGACCAGTTGTAACAAGGTTTGACGTAAGTGTTGATATGTCGGAATCGTTACTTGAAATTTGTGTTTGTAAAGTTTGACCAGTTGTGATCAAATTAGCGGTATTGCTATCAGAGCTGGTTTTAAGAACCCCGGTTGCAGTTTTAAGAGCAGTAATGTCTGCGTCGTTATCGGTAATCAATCCTGATACAGTATTTATATCAGTAGTCACAGTCTGACCCGTGGTAATTAAATTATTAGTAAGGTTAGTTATATCAGAATCATTTGATGTAATCTGTGTTTGTAAAGTCTGACCTGTCGCACCAACATTTGTTGTAAGTGTAGATATATCACTGTCATTAGAAGTGATTTGTGTCTGTAACGTTTGACCAGTTGTTACTAAGTTGCTCGTAAGAGTAGTAATGTCTCCGTCGTTAGATGTTATCTGGGTTTGAAGCGTTTGCCCCGTTGTAATCAGATTAGTAGTATTTGCATCAGTGCTAGTTTTTAAAACGCCGGTAGCGCTTCTTAAAGCTGCTATGTCAGCGTCATTGTCTGTGATTAAACCTGACACCGTACTAATATCAGTCGTAAGCGTCTGACCAGTAGTAATCAGATTAGATGTTAAAGTACTAATATCAGAATCATTACTGGTAATTTGAGTCTGGAGGGTCTGACCGGTCGTTCCCAAATTTGTAGTAAGGGTGGAGATGTCTCCATCATTGGACGTAATTTGAGTTTGAAGTGTTTGACCAGTAGTAACGAGATTTGAAGTCAACGATGAAATATCGGAATCATTACTAGTAATCTGTGTTTGTAAGGTCTGGCCCGTTGTTATTAAATTAGCAGAATTACTGTCGGTACTTGTTTTAAGAACTCCCGTTGCTGTTTTTAAAGCTGTGATATCTCCATCATTATCAACTATTAAACCAGAAACTGTGGTTATGTCTGTGGTTAAAGTCTGCCCAGTTGTTACTAGGTTAGATGTGAGTGTCGAAATATCAGAGTCATTACTCGTGATTTGAGTTTGGAGAGTTTGTCCCGTAGTCCCCAGATTGCTCGTCAGATTTGTTATGTCTGAATCGTTAGACGTAATCTGAGTTTGTAAGGTTTGACCAGTTGTTATAAGATTTCCACTAAGAGTATCTATGTCTCCACCTCCAGCCAATCCTGAAACTATAGCTATTTCAGAGGTAAGAGTCTGCCCTGTCGTTATTAAATTAGATGTAAGACTAGTTACATCAGAATCATTAGAGGTGACCTGAGCCTGTAAAGTTTGACCTGTTGTAATTAAATTACCACTTAATTCACGAAAATCTTGAGCCGACCCTCCTGTTGCTATACCGGAGACTATAGCTATTTCAGAGGTTAAAGTTTGACCTGTCGTTATTAAATTTGACGAGATAGTATTATCATTGGTGGTTAAAGTTTGACCAGTATTTATAAGGTCCCCTATTATTCCTGCTATCTGTCCATCATTACTAGTTATCTGGCCCTGTAAATTATTCCCAGTAGAAATTAAATTATTAGTATTAGTAACAGTTAAGCCAGAGACAATTCCTATCTCGCTAGTTAATGTTTGACCTGTGGTTATTAAATCTCCGCTAATTGTATCCGCGGCCGCTCCCCCTGTCGCCATTCCTGAAACTGTCGCTATCTCATCGGTTAAATATTTACCAGTAGAAATTAAGTTACCTGAAATTGTATTAGCATTACCACTTGTATCCAAAATAGCGAAACCAGTTTCAATCAAAAGGTTCATTACATTTACCCCGGTTTGAGTCAGGTTAGATGTCAAGGTAACTATATCTGAATCATTACTGGCAATTTGCGTTTGCAAAGTTTGGCCAGTAGTAATTAAGTTTCCACTTACATCATCTACTCTTGATCCAGTAGTTACTAAGTTTGACGTTAAAGTAGAAATGTCAGAGTCATTACTGGTAATTTGAGTCTGAAGAGTTTGACCCGTTGAGATTAAGTTTCCGCTTAATGTTGCGAGGTCACTTCCCCCAGCCATACCCGAAACAATTGCGATTTCACTAGTTAAAGTTTGACCTGTTGTTATCAGATTACCGCTTAAGGCATCAAAGGTACTACCACCCGCTATTCCTGAAACTATCGCAATCTCCGAAGTTAAAGTTTGTCCCGTAGCTGTTAAATTTGAATCTGTCGCATTTGATTGAGTTTTTAATTCTCCTGTAGCAGTTCCAAGGTTAGTAATATCCGTATCATTTGAAGTAATTTGATTTTGTAAAGTTACTCCCGTCTGTGTTAAGTTAGAAGAGCTTGCATATACTCCAGTTTGATTTTGAGTAACTACCACATTTCCATTTACGGCTAATGGAAAATCTATTTCAAATCTATCATTATTTTCGTTAAAAAGAAAATCTGCATCAGGTAAAGTCCCCCTATCTATAACCAACCCTCCTGAGCGTACCCCTATACCAGCACCACTTTCGCCGCTGTTTATAATAATAATATTATCTTTTACAGCTAAATGCTCTACATCAATAATAGTTTCCGTACCTGTTACAGTTAAGTTTCTTATAGAAACATCTCTGAATGCCGCAATCCCAGTAGCATCAAAAAAGTTTATTCCTCCATCGACAGATTTAATAGGAACTCCACCTACAAACAACGTATTTTCCGCCTCCAAATCGTCAAAATATCCTGTTTGAAAAGTTAAAGATGGAGATCCTAAATTGAAAATGCCGCTTGAAGAAGGTAGGAGAGACCCAGATATTGTACCTCCGCTCTTATTAAATTTATACTCTTGTAGCTCTCCGGTAGCGGTGCTTAATACTCCTGTTACTGTATTTAAAGTGGAGATATTTACAACATTGGTATTTATTCTCGGTTCAAGATTATTCCCCGTGTCTATTAAATTATTAGTATTATCTACAATTAAAGCTTGTAAATTACTCCCAGTAGTTAAAAGGGTTTGCCCTGTTGTTATTAAGTTGGACTCTATATTATCTATCTGCGGCTGTATAAGATTGCCCGTAGAAATTAAATTGCTAGTCAGGGTCTGACCGGTTGTTATTAAGTTGCCACTAAGGTCGTCTAAGATATCACCGCTATTAAGTATCTGAGTTTGTAAATTATCCCCAGTAGATATTAAATTACTAGTAAGAGTATTTATATCACCAGTTATACCAGTAATTGAAGCTTTTAAATTAGATCCAGTTGCAGCTAAATTACCGCTTAAGATGTCTCGAAGAGAGTTTAAATTATTACCAGAAGCAATTAGGTTTCCACTCAACGTGGATATTTGAAATTCTAAATTATTACCTGTCGAAATTACGTGACCGCTTAGTACTCCTATCTCATCGGTAAGAGTGGTTCCAGTAACTATTAAATTTGCGCGAAGATTTGCTACATCATTAGTTAAAGAAAGTATATCTCCTTCTGCAGCTAATATATCTGTATTTACCCCAAGGTCGGGAACTTGCCCGCTTACATTAGTTATGGGGGGAGCTCCTGCAACAGTAGTAACGCCATTTATACGTTTATCAACTATTGTAGTAGTAGATCCGCTTATTATAACATCAACTACAGTTTGATTGCTCATATTACGTAGTTACTTGAGGGTAAACGAAGAAGTCTCCAGCTAAAATTTTATCTACAGCTCCTTCTGTGTTAGAGGCTCCGCTTGGATATTTTTCAATATCGTAAACGAATTGACCTACGGGTAAACCTGAAGTTTGAGAACCACTCAAGTAAACATCGATTAAGCCACTTTGATAAGCGCTTCCAGTAGTACCAGAAACAATCGTTGGATCTAAATTGACTAAAGAATTAGTGCTTGAATATCTGTATTTTACTACTCCTCTTGCGTTATATCCGCTAAGATTTATTGCGTCACCGCTTGCATCTTTAACGTTTAACCTAACACTTAGCTGTGACCCTTGTGTCGCGCTAAAATTATAAACCGTTGCCATATAATTTTATTACACTATATGGCAGTTTTTCTGAAAAAATTATCTTCCTTCTGAGAGGATTTTCTCAGCTTCTTTATTAATCTCAGGATTTCGTTCCGGAGCAGAAGCAGGTTTTTTATACTCAGACGCGTGTTTTCTAAATTCCCTTAAGAGCCTTTCTCTCAACATGCTCCTATTGTCGATGGGTATAATTCCTACCCTTGAGGCGTGACTTTGCATATCAGACATGTTCATGTCATCTAGTCTCTTCTCATAAGATACCGGATCTAATGTGCCATACATCCCCATACCGTCATCTCCCCAAATTTGATCTAAAGTAGTAGCTTGAAATTTTTCTATTTCTGCGTGAGTTTGGGAGATATTTTTTAAAGAAGTCTTCTTGGTAGCTTTTCTTTTTGTTGCCATAGTCTTATTCCTTATGTTAGTAAAAAATACACTTTTTTTCTAAAAAATAGAAAACCCCGACCCTTTTGGGGCCGAGGTTGCTAAATGTTATGTTTTATCGATTAAGGACGTTCAAAGACCAAACCAACCAAAACACGAGCATCTAGAAGGACGCGTCCTTCTTCAATTCCGCCGTAGAAGCCGGTTTTATCTTGACGAGCAGCAAACTGATCATCCGGAAGAGCAGTAAATGTTCCACCAGTCTCGGAGTTACGAGCAACTGGACGAACCAGAGCTTCACGAGAACGATCAACACCAACAACAACTTGGTCATTGCCAGTAAATGTTCCACCGTAAAAAGTACCAAACAATGTATTATACTTTTGACCATTGCCTAGTTCGATAAGATCGATAATGTTTACGCCGAAAATGCTATTAGCACCAGCAGCTTTATACATTTCATCCTTAACAATATCTCCAACCTGTTCAGCAGTAGTACTAAACGGATTGTAAGCTAGAGCACGAATATCACCTACAATCTCAGGAGAAACGAACAAGTCAGTAATTCCCTTAGAGTAAGCTTCTACAGGAGTTCCACCAGCATAAGAAGTGTTAAGTCTCTTCATCTTGATCATCATATCATTCAGATAATCAAGAGTGAATGCACTATTAGCGGATCCACTCTTATCGACGACATGATCACCGACAGAACCAGAACCAGTTGCTCCTCTACCTTCAGCCAAGCCCTTCAAAAGAACGGCCCAAGCATTACGATCTTGCTTTACGAGAACCTCGTTAGCCATACGCTCGATAGATTTGCTAACAACATCCAAACGGCTCTTACGGGCATACTTTTTAAGAAAGCTAACCGCACTGTCCAACTTGTAAGTTGAGACTTTCAATTCTGCGTTTCCAGCGATTTGTGAAGAAGGAAGACCACCTGCCATTTGCTGTGACCAAACAGTCACATAGTTATCAACGCCACGTTGATCATAAAACAAATCAAGGGGATAACTAGGGTTATCGTCTTCGTCATATTCCACATCAGTGTAGACATATGCAGCTGTATTAGCCTGCATTAGTACCTGTTGAACTACTGGTCCGATAAAAGCTGCAAAAGCTTCTGATGCCGGACGAGAGATTTCTGGGTTTTTAGAACCCATTGCCTTGATTAGCTCAACCTGTTCCGGGGTATTTTTAAGTTTTAATTTCATATTAATAATCTCCTTTTCTATTAACCCTGAGTGAAGTCGAATTTAACCAAAACTGAGCCGTCCGCATCGGGACCACCTAAAGTTCTGCCGATTCTGTTATTAACGGCTTTAGCTCCCAAATTGGTTACTTGGCCATTACCAGTAGCGAAAACATCTTGGTTTTGCAGAATACCTGCAGAGCTAGCCCATGATCCCGTTGCCATGAGGAACATTCCTCGAGTAGCAATCGGAACTGCCTGACCGCTCAAACTTGCTTGCAATTCAGCTTGCTTTCGTGGGTTAAAAGCGAGTTTTTCGCCATTTTCGTCATATTCCCGAACGTCATAAAGAGTAATACCGAGGGCAGCTTCATCAGCGCCACCTTCTGTATATTCTACGTCCGCCTGCACACCGTAACGTTGAGAAACGGTGTTGTTGTATCCAGCACCAACATTACCAAGCATCTCCAGCTCATTGGTGTTGCTCCATCCAGTCTGAACCTTAACACATGAACCAGCGTAAACTACGTCGGTTGTGCCAAGGGACACTGAACGGTCACCAAAAGCGAATAAGTTAATAACATCATGCTCACTATAATCCCTAAAGGGCCTTAGTCTATCATTTGCCATAATAAGTATTTTCTATATTATTTTGTAAACACAAATCCATCCATAGCAAAAGCTTTGCTATATTTTTCTTGAATTGTTGGTTCTTCAGCGGGTGCAGAAGTCGGCATGTTTACTGTTTCCGATTTTGCATTATCTACTGCGCTCTCAACAACTTCCTTAACTACAGAAGCTTCAACTTCAGTAGATGATTGTTCTTCAGTGGAAACTGCTGCTTCTTCAACCGCGACAGGAGCCGTAGTTTCTTCTGCAACAACTTCTTCTTCAGCGTGAACTTTAGAAGAAAGAAGTACTGAAAGAGTTTTATCCAATTCAGTAAATGCTTCCGCGTCAAGGTCTCTAATCTGACCTGCGATAACCTTGCGGTCTTCATCAGTCAAACTGAAACGCTCATCGTAAGAAGCCATTCGCTGGTTGAATGCCTCTAGTTTTTGGGCCTCAGCTTTTTCAGCTTCTAGCTTTTCCAATTGAGCCTTAATATCTCCTAACTGTGTCTTCATGGAATCATATTCCTTGGAGAGCGTCTCGTGCTGTTCACGAGCATCTTTCAAGGATTCCTCTTGCTCAGTCTTCTGAGAGGAATACTCCTCCGAAGCTTGCTTGAGGCTTTCCTGAATAAACTCATGAATAGCAGAAGCAGTCAGAGTCTGAATCGACTCGTCCGTTATGTCTTTTAGATTTTCTATTTTCATAGCTTCTACTTTCCTTGTTTTTACAGTTTTATTTGTATTTTGGGAAATTGTTTCTTTTTCAGAATCTTTTTTCGCCAAAGCTTTATGTTCTTCAGTTCCTTTGTCGGTCAAGACGCCTTGTACGTCAGCGGCAGGATTAGCCGTTAAACCTATTCCAAGTGGAACTACATTATTGATAACTTTCCTATATATGTTTGAGCTATCATCAAATTTTCCTTCGCCTCCAAAACCTTTTAGTCTAGAAGCATACTCTTCAACTTCTTTAGGATCAGAAATTTCTAGGCCGTTTTCTATATTTTTTTCTTCTCCCTCGAGCACAACTAAATTATAATCAGTAAACCCTAATTCCCAGCTCGCACTAATACCCATATAATCTTCACTTGTAGGATCGCTAGAGCTTTCAATTTTATCAGCGAGATTCTGATCTACTATTTTCCATATAACTCCACCAAGGGTGACGTTAAAAGGTTCTTTTAAATCTTTAACTTCATCTTTTGTTAAAGCTTCATCATTGCCAAAACGTGAAAAACCCGCAGTAAGGATAGTTCCAACTACGGATTTTCTGTTATGCTCAATGTTGATTGGTTTATTTTTGAAGTTGTCATACATCGCAATAGCTGTTTCTGTATCCACAACATCTCCATTTTTGTTAACACGATTAGCTACAAATGCATTAAAAGCGACAGGAAGAAGATCAACATTTTTCTCGACATCTACCTCTGGCAAAAACTTTTCAAGTTCTACCATAGAAGCTAATGCTAAATATTTATCTTTGTCTTCTGATACTACCGGCTTGATAACTGAGCTAAACGTAGTGGTATATTTCCAGTTTTTCATCTTTTTAAATTCCCATCCAGTGAGAAGCAATTGCATTACTAATTGTCTCTTTTCGGGTTTCTATGTATAATTCGTCCACTGAGTCAAAATCTACATCAAGATTGTAATCAAGTAGATCTTGTTTTGCAGAATCAATATTTAAGTTAAATTCTTTTCCTTCGGCTATTTTTAAAAAACGATTTACGTTAGCCATGCACCATTCCCCTAGAGAACAATCCATTTCTTTATTGTAAGTTTCTCCGGCCGCTTTATAAGTAGCTATAAGTGAATCTACCCTTAAACGCTCAGGACTTTTTCTAACTTTATCTTTAAAACAATTAGCTAAACTAACAGAAAATTTTATCAATTTATCCTCTTCTTTTTTAGCTTCAATCATCTCCACTTTTTCAGAGTAAATATTTATTAGATCACGCCCCTCGGGAGAGAAGGGTGTATCATAAGATACTTCAAAATCTAATTTATTTAAATTGTCCATTGTTACTATATATTCTACACGCTTTTTTACAAAAATGGAAAAAAAATGAAGCTCTAGACTGGTTAGGCCTAGAGCTTGCTTACAAGAAACTTTAACAAGTATTACTTTTTACCAATAGTAACTTTTTTGTCTCCCCTACCCAAAGATAAACCGGGAAATTCCCAACGAAGCTTAAAATAAGGAAGTTTAAAAGTAATTCCTTGCTTCGTGCATTTAAAATTAAAAGCAGTTGAAACATCTTTCCCTGCACAAACGCTAGGCAAAGGCACCTTTGCTCCCACAAATGGAATAACAAGATGAGGATCCGGCTTAATACCAATACCAAACCACTTCTCTTTTTTCTCGGCCGCTGCAAGACTAGTTGAAAGTGTTAACAGCATAGCTAATACGATAATATTTTTCATAATTAATTGTTGTCTATTTTTTCTAACTCAAGCTCTGCAGCTTGATCTGAAATTGTTTTTAATACATCTCGAGTAAATTCTGGAACATGCTCCCAAGCTTTGTCAATCTGGGGATGGTTCAACATCCGTTGTGTAATATCTTGTGGAACCTGCGGTATTGAAGAATTACTCTTCGTCGTCTTGCATCCGCTGGTTAGACTTAGCAGCGCGAAAAGCACGATCAATTTCGTTTTGAGAATCTTTCCAATCACTCTTTACTTGTTCTTTTTTTTCTCTTTTTATTTTATCTACTTTCTCACTATAAGACAAAGTTTTTTTATCTATCATTTTAAATAATGAAGAAAATATAGCTAAAATATAACTAAACCAAGACATTATTAGCTTATCTACTTTTGTGTACCGACGCCAACCTCTTCCGATTTACCCTCGCTAGAACCTAAAGTTTTTTTAGACTCAGAAGTAACTCCTGCACGGAGAAAAATCATCATTAATGCAGCGAAACAGCTTTGAATAGTTACTGTAATGTCTACCTCTCCAGCGAAATATCCGCCGAGAGCCGTTATAACTGCTGCAGCAGCAGTAAAATATGTTTTCTTACCTGAAAGTGATTTCATACTAATAGTTATTACACTATAAAACTACTTCATCCATTTTTTTTTAATTCTCTCAATATGTTCGTAACTTTCAGAAACCGCCTCTACATAATCCTCACCTTTAGTTTTTTTAAAAGTATCCATAGTGTATTTTAAAATACTATGAATTTGCGAAGTAGAAATTTTAGAAGCCATATTCTCAGGAAAAAAAGACGCTAAAGTAAAAAAATACTGAGCATTTTCTTCAATTAGTTTTCTGGGGACTTTTGTTTTTATTCTGGATGCCATGATTATCTGAGGATAAAAAACACCCACAAAATCAGAAATATAATTTTTATATTTTTGATCAAGGTCTTTAACTTCTCTATTTACCAAGATTTTAATGAAAACCGGGAATGACAATTCCCATATTTCTTTTTTAGTAACTCTTTTGTTACTAATCTGCTCAAACATAAGATCAGCGTCAGTTTTCTCTTCAAATAGAATTTTAGCTCTGTCTGGATTCAGTTTGATTTTTCTCGCGAGAAATTTTATATCTTCCTGTGTTAACATGTCATTAGTATATATCTCACCCTTTGCGTTTTTTTTGTTGTTTTTCGCCATCGGCTGGGTGAGAAGACACTTTCTCGCAGTGAGTCTAGTGTTTAGTGGGTAGTGCCGACTTTGGATTAAAACAACTCAAGTTGCAACTACTAATATTAAAATACACTATTGTTTGACGTATGTCTAAAATTTCGATAGAATATTTACGAAATGAAAAACATTCTTTTTGCAATTCCGGGTAGAGAATTCTCAGGTAATTTCTTAAATTGCTGGACTGACACATTACTTAAATGTATTAAAAACGGAATCAACCCAATGCTTTCCAACAAGTATTCTTCAATGGTTAGTTATGCTCGTTGCCTATGTCTCGGTGCTGATGTAAGAAGAGGGGTGAATCAAGCTCCTTATGATGGTAAAATAGATTACGATTATATTATGTGGATTGATTCAGATATTGTTTTTAGTTTTGAGCAAATACAAAAATTAATTTCATATGATAAAGATATTGTATCGGGGATATATAAAACAGAGAACGGCGAAAACTTTGCCTGCGTAAAAGATTGGGATCAAAATTATTATAAAAAGAATGGCTCGTTTTATTTTCTGCAACGTAAGGATGTACTAAACCGACATGGTTTAATGGAGGTTGATTATAACGGAATGGGTTTCATGCTAATCAAAAAAGGAGTATTTGAAAAAGTAAAATACCCTTGGTTTTGTCAACTTAAAAAACAAATCGGAGATCTAGAAGATTACTGCTCTGAAGATGTTGCTTTTTGTCACCTAGCTCAAGAAGCTGGTTTCAAAATTTATATTGATCCAGAAATTATAGTTGGTCATGAGAAAATGAGGATATTAACTTAGATATTTTTTCTTTCACCATTTCAAAAGTTATCTCGCGAGAACATTCGTGTTGTCTAGACGTCCCGTAGTGTTCGGGGCAATAAAATGGATCATTCATACTCCCCCTTTTCCCATAACAACCATGACATACATTTTTATTTATAACTCTATACGGATTTTTAAACTCGCAATTCTCTAAACTAAAACCGGCTATCATAACTACTGGTTTACCTACGGCCCAAGCCAACCAAGACAATCCTGAACCGAGACCAATAAAAAAATCACAAAAGTATAAATCGTTTACTCTCTCAGAAAGAGGTCTCATACCTATTCTTTTGATACATCCATCAGGCACATGCATTTTAACTAAACCATAATCAGCCACATCATCGCCATCTATACATAACACTTCATACCCCAATGTCTTAAGGTATTTTATAACATCATTCCAACCATTTTTTCGCAGCCAATATTTATAATATGAGCTAGAATGAGTCGCTATGCAAACATACTTTTTTTCAATATTTCTTTTTAATAGAGGCTTATCTATTTTAGTACGAAGCTCTTCTTTTTTTAGGTTAAGGATAGCGGGTGGCCCGTCTAACATTGGAGCTCCGTCAACTATAGCCGTCGGGGTTATCTGAACGTCGACGTTTTTTAAATGCTGGCCTTTTTTTAGGAAAGTTATATTGGGATAACTTTTTTCAAATAGCTCGGGGTAACGAGTTTTTACATAAACTTTACATTTATATTTTTTTCTAAATTTTTCCAAATAAGAGGGCCATACAATAGCGTCGCCTAAGGCTACGTCGATAAATTTAATAAATACAACTTGGCTCTTTAGGTTTAGTTGGTGATTGAAAACTTTTTTGTCTCCGTTAAAAACCTCTACTATCCACTCCCTTAAAACAGGAACTTTTAAACCGACGACTCCTTTCTTTATTTTTTTTTGAGTGGTTAGTTTTCCGGATTCATCTCGTATTCTAACTAATAACTCTTTTTTAGAGTCTATCGTCACTTTGGGATGATCTACAAAACTTAATTCAATTGAAGCCACTATTTATTTTGTAGTTCTCGTACTTTAGTTTCTAAAGTTTCTATTTTAAATATCGCTTCATTTAGCGCCCCCCATAAAACTGGAACCAATTCTAAATAGTTCACTTTTTGATATATGAAATTGCCATTTTCGTCCACGGCATCCTTATCACCTATTACAGCTCCATTAATTTCTGCTTTGGCTAATTCATGAGCTATAAAACCTAAATTATCTTTATATTGATCAGGGCGTTTATGAATTTCTGTGTTAGGAGAACTTATAGCAACTTCAACTGCGTCTTCATCAAAATCAAATTTTCTAAGATTCACGTTTTTAATTTTAGTCCAAGCTTCTGAATTAAAAGTCGATATATTTTTCTTAAGCCTGTAGTCTGAACTAGTGGAGAGAGAAAATGTAAGCGTAAAGCCACCGGCGCTTGTACCTTTACTAATTGCCGCGCCGGCCCCAGCTGCAAAATTAACTACTTTACTATTATTAATTTCGCTGTTACTCGAACCATTAACCTGCAAATCCCAATGACTCATGTAACCAAAGTCAGTAACGAAAGTATGAATCTGATCTCCTGTAGCTAAGGCTGTGCCTGCATCTGCAACAGGTCCGGTGACAATGGTGAGTGCAGGAGCTGGACTTGACTGATTAATCGTTAACTGATTAGCTGTCGCACTAGTAACCGATGTTACTGTACCAGTACCTGCGCTAGTCCAATTCGTACCGCTACCAGTCGAAGATAAAACCTGCCCATTAATACCGGCATCACCACCACTATCGTAAAAAGCATCAACAACTCTTAAACCTCCATTTACATGAAGTTTTTGGCTGGCCCCCGCAGGAGTTGTCGATATACCTATATTACCATCTGAATTTTGAACAATTATGGAGTCTTCTATTCCGCTAACAGAACTCCACTGAGCAATCGTGCCATCTGTTCCCGTTCCTGTTACTGTACCAGTGGTAGTTGAGTAACCTAACCCAATAACAAAATCGTAAATCTGATTTCCTGTAGCTAAGGCTGTGCCACCATTTACAACATCTCCAGTAACGATAGCAAGAGCAGTACCACCAGTAACTGTTAGCTGATCAGATGTGCTACTAGTAACTGCCGTTATGAAACTCGTACTATTAAAAGCGTTAGTGCCAAATATTGCTGAAGATACTTTTTTCTTTTGGGTCGATCCACTGTCTAGGACAATAAAATAATCATCAGCAGTGACCCAAGTATCAGTCATATCAGGCAATTCTGATAAATCAAGAGTTATGTCTGGGGTGGTAGTTCCATTTGTTACACCTAACCCCTCACCCACAGTAACTTCAGTTACTGTTCCACCCCCTCCTCCCCCACCCGTTGCATTAAAGGTAATGGTTGCGTTTGCGGTTTGGTTTGTGGTAAACGAACCTCCTCCTGTCAAACCGGTACCGGCCGTTAATGTAATAGTACCGTCACCAATTGTTCCGCCGCCACCGCCGGAATCTTCAATAACATTACCTGAGGAATCAACCGCTAAAAAGTAGGCTTTAGTACCAGTGTTATTACCTTGCCCATAATCTGGTAATTGTATTGCCTGACTTGAATTTATAACTATTGCATCTGATCCACCTGTCACTAAGCGTAAATTATCACTCCCGGCTCTCCACATTCCCGTGTTAGTGTCATTTATAAATGAAAGCGCCGGGGCTCCAACAAGACCATCTGATATCAATAAATTACCAGTTAGATCAATCCTGACTCTCTCATTGGTGGTTTCAGCAATATCTGTATTGATAGTATTTGTAATATTAGTGTGAAAACATATACCCGTGTTATATTTTATTCTAACAAAATTACCCGCATCGGACTTAGAACGTTGAACAGTACTAGTTGCCGTACCCGGAACAATTGAATTACCTAAAATAGTTGACGCTGATCCTAGAGTTTCTCCAAATGATGCATGAACTATTACTGCGCCGCCTTCAGTTTTACCTCTTGTGCCAAGCTGTGTTAAGCCGTATACATGCAATAACTGAGCAGGAGCATTTGTACCTATACCAATTTTATCAGCGCTTCCATCGACAAAGAAAAGGTTTGCATTAGTGTCGCCTTCTATTCTAAAGTCAAAAGCAGCACCACTTTCGTTAAATATAGTATCTCCATTTCCGTTTATAATAACACTGTTAGAACTAGCGGTAGTTTCTAGTGTCAGTTTGCCCCCATCCGCACCAGTACCTCTTAGAGTAGCGTATTTACTGATCCCTTCTCCAAAAGAAAGCTGCCCTCCCAAAATAGATGGGTTAAAATCATAAAGTGCTAATTCTGCCAACAATACACCTCCAGTATTATCCCAAAAACGATTAAGTACTGTAGAGTTAGCTGCTGTAGAATACTGAGCAATAGATCCATTGAGTCTAAAATTACCTTGCACATGTAACTTAGCACTTACAGTTCCCGTGCCTATACCAACATTACCATCGCCGGTAATACGCATTTTTTCGGTGATAGAACCACCTGTTACAGAAGATTTAAAAATTATACTTCGGGTGACATTCGCAGCAGGGGCATTATTAATAATGTTTAACCCGTCTGAATTAGATGTAATCTGATGGTATATAGTAGGGCCTTCACGTAGAGTTATTGTACCAGTATTAACATCTAGAGCGGAAAATGGATTACCTGTACCTATACCAACATTACCGTCTTGTAGTATAGTAAATCTTTCGGTACCAGTAACATTATTAACATGTTCATAAACCCTGAACGAGCCCCTACCATTAGAACTTCTATTAGCCCCTATACTCCATCCATAGTTATCAGTTGAGCTTGTATCGAAAGAGATGCCTTGCCATCCCGTAGTATCAACATTATTAGTAGTTTCTAATCGTATTTTACTAGAAGGCCATTCCCCAGCTGTACCCATCGCTGTTAGTGTCTCAATTTTACCCGCAACAGTAAGCGCATCCATTTCAATAACAGCAGCATCAAAAGCTGTTGTATCTGTAGTGTAAACGCTGCCAGCGGATAAGCCGCCAAAAACGCCAGACTCAAGCATGGATGATGAATCCGCAAAAGCTTTGACTTTTATCCTTAGCCCATTTCCCGTACTTACTCTATGGGCTATTGTAATGTAGTATTGACCAGTGGTTGTGTTAAAATTAATTCCTTCTATACCCCATTGACTAGCGATTGCCCCATAAACAGAAGTATAATAATTTGTATTATCATAACTTTGTGCAGCATAATTTCCTGAAGTTCCTGTCGGTGGGTTTAAGCCAACTGCAAACAATTTAGTTATTTTACCAGTACTTAACTGGTTACTATAACTAGCAGTGAGCGTTACTTCTAAATACCCCCAAAACCCAGTTGCGCTAAAATAAGGAAAAGATATATCAACTTTTTGATTAGCTGTAGCGTTATTGAAACCAACACTAAAATCTTTTTCCGCTGTGCGGGAAGTAGTACGAATGGATGATTTTTTAACATCTAATCCATAAGCTGGGATTGCTGTACCTATACCAACATTATTAGAATCGTTCCAAGACAAAACAGAGTTGCCTAAACTGTCTCGATCACTACCGTAACCTAAAGACCATGTGCCAGTACTTGGGTTCGTAATGAACCCAAAATTAGACCCTGAATTGCTCAACGCGATTTGATTCTTTCCAGTATTAGCAAAGTGCCCCCAATCACTAACTCTAAAAGTACCAGTAATATCTAATTTCGTGGCTGGTGTCATACCTATACCAACATTACCAGAAGAATCAATACGCATTCTTTCAACAGCCGCAGCGCTTTGAGGACGAGTTATAAAAGCCAAGCCAGCTCCGTAATCACTCGATCCCACTTCCTTAACCGCAGCTATACCTGCTGCCGCATTCGTATGATAAGTTGAATTCAGTTCAAAAGCTAAACCAACCGCTGCATTCTGAGTATTGTTAGGATTGCGTACAATTAAATCGTGCCATGTAGTACCATTATCTGCAGCAAATGTTGTGCTACGAGATCCAATAAGTACGTCCAATTTACTGTTTGGATTTCCTGTACCTATACCAACATTACCATCCCTTTGTATAGTTAAAACTTCTGTTCCATCGCTTACATCATTGCTGGCATTGAACTTAAACTTATCAGTGTCACTA
>Ga0315320_10001752_pt1 | contig 18013 bp, 9 predicted proteins | sample M140m21515metaG_FD_203458 | JGI IMG/M metagenome (GOLD analysis project Ga0315320, IMG submission 203458) | Ammonia-oxidizing marine archaeal communities from Monterey Bay, California, United States - M1 40m 21515 | ecosystem: Environmental > Aquatic > Marine > Coastal | place: USA: California... | reverse complement strand
GTTGAGCGAAAGTGAAAAGATGGTGGCCGCCCTGAAGAAATTCGGCCACCCCAACCCGAAGCTCACGGTCTACCCCGAGGCCCGGCATGATTCCTGGACAAAGACATATGACAATCCAGAGTTGTATCAGTGGTTCCTGAAACACCGGCGTTAGTTGGCGACCACTTCCAGCACTTTTCCGTTCTTAATCAGAAACTGCGCCGTGCTCAGGCGGCGGCGGCTGATGGGATCAATGATCATCATTCCGCGGTACACCCAAGTGTCACCCAGCCGTTGGTCCGGCGCGCCAAAGGCCGCCTTGACGGTGGCACTGGACTTCCCCTGATATACGGCGTTTAACCGTGTGGTTACCCAAGCGGTGCGGCGGCCGGGTGCGTTGGGGTTGGGCTTGTCATCCGGGTTTTCCTCCACCACGGGCTTCGGCGTATTGGGCCGAGGCGGATTCGCCTCGCCCATGGTCAGCAACAGCGTGCCGTTGTCATCCCAGCGTTTTTGAGAAACCAACAGGCCCTTCGCGTAAACCGCTTCCACCATGGCTTTGCCGTTGCGGTGCCATTCATGCAACACGGTAAGTTGGCCTGCGGAAAACTGCTTTTGGCGCATGAGCTGGCCGCTCACGTACCATTCCATGTGTGTGCCCACGGGCGTGTCATCAGCCCACTGGGCTGTCCAGGATTTTTCCCCACTCTCGAACCAGCCGGTTGCAGGCCCCTCAGTGATGCCGCTTTCATATTGCGTGGCACTGCGCTTTTGGCCGTTGGAATAAAATTCGGTGTACTCGCCGTGCAGCTGATCGCGTCGCCATTCGGCTTTCCATTTCAGCACGCCGGCCTCGGAGTAGCCCGTCTCAGGGCCATCACGTTGGCTTCGCGCATACATGGTTTCATTACGGCGTTGGCCTCCCGAGTAATACTCGGTGGTGATGCCTTCGGCCTCGCCGTTTTGGAGAGGCACATCGTATTGCGGTTGCCCATTATCGTACCAACCGCGCAACACGCCCACCGCCTCGCCATCCTTTAGGGTAGCTTCCGTTTTCTTTTGGCCGTTTTCATGCCACTCCGTCGCCAGACCCTGCGCCACGCCGTCCACCACCGTCACCGAATAGGCTTTGTTGCCGTTAGGATGATGATCCATCACCGGCCCGCTGTAGGGCGCAGAATCACCCATCGCAAACAGACGGCCCGATTCGGTGAGTAATTGATCGGAATTCCGGAAGCTGGGCGGCTCCGTTTGCGGCCGGTCCTTCCAGAGCAGGGCACCTATCAGCACCATCGCCACCGTGCCCGCCGCAATCCAATGGTTTCCCCGCATGAACTAACCTACGCGCGGGAATGGAGAATTGTCAATGGACACCCCTTGACAGATGGGTTTATACGGCGAAAGGGTTTTCTACGAACGATGCCGATTTTCGAGTACGCTTGCCATGATTGCCGGAAGATATTTCAGTTCCTTTCCCGCCGTCTAAAGACCGAGCGCTCACCCGTGTGTCCCGAATGCGGTAACCAACAGATGGTCAAGGAAGTCAGCCGCTTTGCCATGCTCAAAGGTGTGGCCGAGCCCCAGGCCGGCGGGGAAGGGGGCGAAGACATGGAAGGCATGCCCAATTTCGAGGATCCCCGCATGCAACGGGCCATGCGCGATATGGAACGCGACATGGCGCACCTGGACGAAAATAACCCCAAGCACATGGCCCACATGATGCGCAAGATGCAGGACGTGTTGCCTCCGGATCTGATGCCGAAGGAAATGAACGACGCCATCCGCCGCCTCGAAGCCGGCGAAGACCCTGATATGATCGAGGAGGACATGGGCGAACTCTTCGATCAATTCATGGGGCCCGAAGGCGATGGCGGCTCCGGAAGGCCGGCCGGCCGCGGCATGCCCTACACCCGTGACGATGGCCTCTATGACATGTAGAACACCTTTCCCCGTTGACGGGTGGGGTTGGGGGTGGTCTGCTCTCGCCGGATAATGAGAATTCTTCTGGGTTTATTCTTGGTGCCACTATGGCTGGGGGCACAGCAAGTGGCGGTAAAGGAGCATCAGCTTTCCAACGGCATGAAGGTGCTGTTACTGGAGCGCAATGATGCGCCGAGTATTTCTGGCGGCTGGGTGGCGCGCGTGGGTAGCGTGGACGAGCGGCCAGGCATCACTGGCATGGCGCATTTGTTTGAGCACATGATGTTCAAGGGCACGCCGACGATTGGCACGCAGGATTACGAAAAGGATCTGGAGATCATTGCCGCGCAGGAAAAGGTGCGGGACGCGATGCGGGCGGAGGAACGCCGGATGCGCGCGATGTGGCGCCGGGGCGAGATCACCAATTTACAGGATCCGGACCAGAAGACGGCGGAATGGAAGCGGTTGAATGAGGAGTTCAAGAAACTGGTGGAGGATCATCGTAAGGTGATCGTGAAGAACGAGTTCGACCGGATTTATACAGCTAATGGGGGCAGTGGGATGAACGCCTACACGAGCTACGATCATACGGCGTATTTTATCACTGTACCGGCGAACAAACTGGAACTGTTCATGTGGATGGAGAGCGAGCGATTGTTACGCCCCGTCCTCCGCGAGTTTTACGCTGAGCGCGATGTGGTTTTTGAAGAGCGCCGGATGCGCACGGAGAGCACGCCGTTGGGGAAATTTTTCGAGAGCTTCAATTCGCTCTTCTGGGAATCGCATCCGTACAGCTGGCCGATCATCGGGTGGCCGTCGGATATCCCGGCGATTTCCAAAAAACAGGCCGACGCCTTTTATGCGACCTACTACATGCCGCAAAATCTGACGCTGGTGTTGGTGGGGGATTTCAAAACCAAACCAACACTGGCCTTGGCCGAGAAATATTTCGGTCGCCTGAAGAAAGGCGAGGGTCTGCCGCCGGACGTGGTGACGCTGGAGCAACCGCAAAAGGCCGAGAAACGTTTTTACGCCGAGGCGGAGACCAACCCGAATGTGGACATTTACTGGCACACACCGGCATTCGGCCATAAGGACACGTATCCCCTAAGCGTGTTGGCGCAGGTGCTCAGCACGCGCACGGGCCGGCTGCACAAGGAGCTGGTGCTGGGCAAAAAACTGGCGACGGACACTTGGGCTTGGCAGGGTGCGCGCAAGTACGCGGGTGAGTTTAACATGGGCGCGGAGATCACCGAAGGCAACACGCCGGAGATGGCCGAGCAGGAGATCTACCGGTTGATTGAGCAGGTCAAAACCGAGCCCGTGCCGACCAAGGAATTGCAGAAGGTGAAGAACAACTTTGCCGCGGCGGAGTATCGAAGGTTGAGTTCCAATCACCCGATCCTGATGCAGATCATGCGCAGCGAAGGTCTGGGTAACTGGCGCGAGATCAATGAAGCTGGGCCAAAAATCCAGGCGGTGACCGCGGCGGATTTGCGGCGGGTAGCCAAAAAATATTTCACCAAAGAAAACCGTGCGGTGGCGATTTACACCCGCAAGCCGGGCACGGGCGGTGGGGATGAAGATCCGTTGCTGGCTGGGCTGGATGCGCAGTCCAAGGCGATGGCCCGCAAGATGAGCAGCAGCATCAATGCGAACAAAAATCTCGAGGAGTTGAAGAAACAACTGGCGGGATTGGAGGCGCAACTGGAACAGGCAGGAGCCAAGGCGCCGCCGGTGATGAAGGTAATCCGCGCTATACTGCGCAATCGAATTGCGGAACTGGACAAGAAATAGAGCAAACGGATTTGAATCGATGAAGACTAATACGATCGTTTTTGGGCTACTTCTGGCACTGGCCTTGTCGAGTGTGGCGGCGGAGATTCCGGATCGGCCGGAGAAGCTGACGTTTCCCAAGCTGACCTATGAGCCGCCCAATGGTGCCGAGTGCCGCGTGCCGCTTAAGAGCGGGCCGGTGGCGTTTGTTGTGCCGAATCGCGAGCTGCCGTTGGTGAGCATTTCCATCCTCGTGCGCACGGGCAAATACAACGAACCGAAAGGCAAGGAAGGGCTCGCGGCCATGACGGGATATCTCCTGAGCAAGGGTGGCACCCAGAACCGCAGCGCGGAGGAGCTCGAGGAGCGATTGGCGTTTCTCGCAGCGGGCTTGTCCTCCAGCGTGGGTGACACCTCCGGCAGCGTGGGCGTGAACCTGTTGTCCAAGGATTTGGACGAAGGTCTGACGATGTTGCGCGAAGTGCTCACGGCGCCGCGGTTTCAGAAGGACCGGATTGATCTCTACAAGACTCAGCAACTGCAAGCCATGAAGCAGCGCAATGATGACTCGCGCAATATCGAGCGACGGGAGTTGGTCCGGTTGGCCTATGGCGATCGTTTTTTTCGCAGTCAGGTGACGACCAAGGCATCGATCGAATCCATCAACGAGGCTGACCTGCGCGGCTTTCATCAGGCGTGGTTTCATCCGCGCAATTTTGTGGTGGCTGTGAGCGGAGATTTTGATCGCAAGACGATGGTTGCCAAGCTCGAGGCGTTGTTCGCTAAATGGCCGTACCGGGCACAGGCCGCCAAGCCGGTGCCAACCGATAAACAATTTGCCAAACCGGGCGTGTATCTGGTGGACAAGGAAGTCAATCAGGGCCGCGTGGACATCATGTTGCCCGGGATTCTGCGCGATAACCCGGACTACTACGCGGTGCAGGTGATGAACGACATTCTTGGCGGCGGCGGCTTCACCAGCCGCATCACCAATCGCGTGCGGTCGGATGAAGGTCTGGCCTACAGCGCCTATTCCTATTGCCCGGGTGGTACCTATTTCCCGCGCACATTTGTGGCCGGGTACCAGAGCAAATCGCGTACGGTGCTGTACGCCGCGCAGATTGTCCTCGAAGAAATGCGCAAGATCACGCAGGAGCAGGTGACCGATAAGGAAATTGAGACGGCCAAGGCCAGCTACATCCAGACCTTCCCGCAGGCGTTTGAGACCAAGACAGCCGTGGCCAGCACCTTTGCCAGCGAGGAATTTACCGGGCGGCTGGCAAAGAATCCGGCTTATTACAAAAGCTTCCGCGCCAAGATCGCCGCGGTGACCAAGGAAGATATCCAGCGCGTCGCTGCCAAGTATCTGACGCTGGACAAAGTGGCCATTCTCGTGGTGGGCAACAAAGAGGAAATTCTCAAAGGGCATCCGGATCATCCCGTGACCGTCAAGAGCCTCACCCTTGGCGGACTGAAAGAGGTGCCCCTGCGCGATCCGTACACGCTGAAGCCATTGAAATAGAGCCTGTTGGGAGCACTCGTCGGTTGCGTTCCAGACAAAAAACGGGCAGATTGTCCCAGCGCCATGGAGATGGTTATCAAATGCCCGGCTTGCTCAATGGACCTGACAGTGGAGGATACTGCCGCGGGGTCCCAAATCAAATGCCCGACTTGCAACACCTTGTTGGTGGTGCCTGCGGTGAGTGCTGATCCCCCGGCCGGTGAGTCGGCTGCTTCCAAAACATTTTCCGGTGCCAGCGACGAACAGCTTGCGCGCAAGATCGCGACAGTCTATCGCCAAATGGCCGCGGAAGTGGGCAAGGCGATTGTGGGTCAGCACGAGGTGATTGAGCAGCTCTTCATCGCCATCTTCGCCCGCAGCCATTGCCTGTTGGAAGGAGTGCCGGGCTTGGCGAAAACCTATACCATCAAAAGTCTTTCCGAGGCCATGAGCCTCTCGTTCCGCCGGGTGCAGTTCACGCCCGACCTGATGCCGGCGGACATCACCGGCACGGATGTGATCCAGCAGGACGCCGAGGGGCGTCGTCAGCTGGTGTTCCTGCGCGGCCCGATTTTCGCTCAGTTGGTATTGGCGGATGAGATAAACCGCTCTCCCCCCAAGACCCAGGCCGCCCTGCTGGAAGCGATGCAGGAGCATTCGGTCACCATCGGCGGCCAGACCTATGGGCTGGAGGAACCGTTCTTTGTGTTGGCCACACAAAACCCCGTGGAACAGGAAGGCACCTATCAGTTGCCCGAGGCGCAGAAGGATCGCTTCATGTTTCACATTAAGGTTAATTACCCCAATAGAGAAGAGGAAGCGGAAATCATTCGTCGCACCACTGGTGTGCATAATGATCCCATTCAGCAGGTGATTAACGGCGATGAAATTATCCAATGCCAAAAGATCGTGCGCAAAGTACCTGTGCCGGATCACGTGAATGCTTATGTGCTGGATCTGGTGCGCCGTTGTCGGCCCGATGATGCTGAGGCGTTGCCGTTCACGCGGGAGTTGATCAGTTGGGGGCCGGGACCGCGTGCCTGCCAACAATTGATTCTAGGTGGCAAGGTCCGCGCCATTTTGCAGGGGCGCCCGAATGTGGTGCCTGAGGATATCGCGGCCTTGGCGCATCCGGTCTTGCGCCATCGCATTGTGCCCACCTTCAACGCGGAAGCCGAAGGCATCACCGTGGACCATATCATTGATCGCGTTTTGCAGGCTGTGCCGCAACAACCAGCCGGGGCTGCCTTGTAGCATGCCTGGGCCGGTGCCGTTTGATTCATGGCTCCGTTAACCGACATGTTGCAGCCTGAAGAGCTGCAAAGCATCGCCAACCTTCAGTTGATGGCGAATCAGACTGTTGAAGGGGTCATCACCGGCATGCACCGCTCGCCGCACAAGGGCTTCAGTGTGGAATTCGCCCAGCACCGCGAATATGTGCAGGGCGACGAGATTCGCCGGGTGGACTGGAAGGTGTTTGCCAAGACTGACCGCTACTATGTGCGCGAGTACGAGGAAGAAACCAACCTGCGCGCGATGTTGTTGGTGGATTCCAGCGGAAGCATGGGGTACGCCGGCGAAAGCGGCCAAACAAAGCTACAGCATGCCCTCAAGTTGGCCGCGTGTCTGGCGCACATCATCATGAGGCAGAGCGATAGCATTGGTCTCATGACTTTTGATGCCGGTATTCGCGCGCACATCCCGCCGCGTTCCAGCAACCGCCACTTGCGCGTGCTTTATGAGGAAATGCTGCGTACCCAGCCGGGCGGTGAGACGGATCTCTCCAAAGTGTTTCACGACATCGTGCCGCGTCTTCAAAAGCGGGGGATGATTTTCATTCTGTCCGATTGTTTCACCGACGTGAAAGAGCTGCTCAAATCGTTGGCCCATTTCAAGCATGCCTCGCATGAGGTGGTGATCTTCCACGTGATGGACCGTGATGAGGTGGAGTTTCCATTTGATGCCTGGACACGGTTTGAAAATCTGGAGATGGCCGGTGAATTTCGGATGGTGGATCCGACTAGTTTTCGGGCGGCGTACCTAGACAACTTTGCGAAGTTCACCGCTGCCCTCAAGGCGGGTTGTCAACGGCACCGAATTGATCTGGTGCCAATGCACACGCACGAGAGTCTTACCGATTGCCTAGTTAGATTTTTGCGGCAACGACAGGGGGTTGCATGAGCTTCATGAACCTCGCATTGGTGGGAGGCGTGGCGGCGGCGGCCATTCCCATCCTCGTACACCTCATTAGCAAGAGCCAGCATCGCGAGGTGAAATGGGGCGCCATGCACCTGATTGAGCTCACGCTCAAATCCCAGCAACGCCGACTGCGGTTTGAGCATTGGCTGCTCATGTTGTTGCGTTGTGCTATACCCATCTTGCTGGCGCTCTGCATGGCACGGCCAATTCTCAAGGGCACGGCGGCGTTGTGGTCCAATGCGAAGACCTCCATGTTGGTGGTGTTGGACAACAGTTACTCGTTGGACTTCAAGGGCGCCGGTGGTACGAACTTCGAGAAGGCCCGCGATACCGCCGCGGAGTTGGTGCAGGAGCTGCAACGGGGCTCGGATGTCAATGTGGTGCTCATGAGCGACCCCAAAACACCGTTGTATGATACCTCGGTATTCAACACCGATGCGGTGGCGGAAGAGCTTCAGTCTATGCAGGCAGGCTTCGGGCAGGCGCAGGTGAGTACCGCGTTGGAGTACGGCGCGGAGCAGTTGCTGAACATGAACCACCCGCATCGCGAGGTGGTGCTCATCAGCGATTTCCAACGGATCAGCTGGCCGACGGAGGAAGGTGAGGCGGCGTTGCGCACGCGGGTGGGCCAGCAGTTGCAGGGCATGGAGATGCCGCCGAACCTCACGCTCTTTCACGTGGGCGTGGAAGGCCTAGAAAATATCTGCGTGGAAACAGTGTCCACCTCGCATCTGTTGCTGGGCATCAATCAAACGGTCACCGTGCAGGCGTCCCTACGGAATTACGGCGAACGCAATCACGAGGCCTTGAGAGTGATCTTCCATGCCGACGGCAAGCCGGTGGACGAACAACAGATTCCGCTCGGCGCAGGGGAACGTCGGCAGGTGCGCTTCCGGCATTCCTTCGACACGCCCGGTTCGCATGTCATTGAGGTGGCCACCGACTCCGATAGCCTCAAGGCTGACAATATCTTTCGGGCCAGCATCCCTGTTTGGGACAAGGTGCCCGTACTTGTGATCAACGGCGCGCCGGATTCGGAACCGCTCAAGGGCGAAACGGATTTTCTGCAGATTGCGTTGCAGCCCTACCGCGAAGGCGGGGAACCGGATTTGGTGGACCTGTTAGAGACGCGCATCATCAACGTGGCCGATTTCAATTCCGCGGCCATTGGGGATACGCGTGTGGTGGTGTTGGCCAATGTCAGCCAGCTGCAGCGCAGCCAGTTGAACGAGTTGCAAACGTTTGTGAAAGACGGTGGCGGCTTGATGATCTTTGGCGGCGATCAGCTCGACCAACGCTGGTACAACGAGCAACTGCTGCCCTATGGCCTGCTGCCGGCTCGCCTGGGAGCGGTGGCCGATAAACGCAATGATCCGGAGCCCTTCACGCGCATGGTAGTGCAGCGCTTTGATCATCCGGCCCTGAAAGTTTTCAGCAATCCGCGCAATGGAGATCTGGCGTCCGCCGAGGTGCGCCTTTGGCATCGGACGGTAGAGGATCCGGACAATGAACTGGTGCGGCCATTGGCGAGGCTCGAAACGGGGGATGCCTTTTTGATCGAAAAAATTTACGGTAACGGCCGCGTGTTGTTTTGTGCCACAGCTTGTGATGACGCCTGGAGTTCGCTGCCGTTGCGGCCGTTCTTCGTGCCTTTTTCCCAAAGACTGTGCACCTACCTTGCCTCCTCGGTGATGCCACCGCGTAATCTCGGCGTGAACGAAAAGGTGGTGGCCCATTTTTCGGCGGAACATGCCGGACAGGAAGTGGTGGTGACCGATACTGAGAACGAACAACATACGCTGCCCATTGAGTTGCGGGGTGGCCGCGGTGTGGCCACCTTTGAGGAAACGGCGCGGCCAGGCTTGTACACCCTGCAGGGGCCGAAAGGGGAGGCGATTCATTTCGTGGTGAACACGCGCCGGAGCGAGAGCGATCTCAAACAACTTACGCTGGAGGAACGCCGCGGGGTGGCGGCGGCGATGAATGCTGATTTGGTGCAGGACCTCGGTGAGTATCGCGACCTCGACCACACCCGGCGGTTTGGTCAGGAGATTTGGAAACCGATCTTCGCGTTGGTTTTGTTTTTCCTGTTTTTTGAACTCTGGCTGGAACGCCGGATGGCGCGTCAACGGGTTTCGGGTTAGGATGATGACAGGCATGCATAGTTTGGATCCCATGCTCGCGGCGAACGCCGTGGAGGGCACGCGCCTGCATTTTTCCGGCGACCTCACCTGGTGGCTGGCGGGCTTGATCGGCTTAGGCGCCGCGGGATTGGCCGCTTGGATTTATCGGGGAGACCTGCGCGGTCGCACCACGCCGGGCCTCTGGGTGTTGCCCGTGTTGCGCGGGTTCACTGTGATGCTGGTGGTGATGATGTTGTCCGGACCGGTGATTCAAAACCTCACCTCGGTGGGCACCACAGCTCGCGTGCTCTTGTACGTGGATGCGTCGGCCAGTATGAAGGCCACCGACGAGCAGATGGAAACCCAGCGCAAGCTGCGGATTCTGCGCCGGCTGGGCTGGCTCGAAGGCGGCGCAGATGAAGCCGCCGCCGGGGATGCGCTGGATCGTCTGGGTGAACTGCGCCGCGTTCTCACCGCGATGGCAGCCGATACGGCCAATAATCTCCGGAACCACGTGGATCAGGGCGAACTGATCACTAAACAGGCCGCCACCTATCTGGAGGTCATCAAGCTGGATGGCTGGACAGAAAATGAATTGGAAGCTTTCAAGGCTGATTTGCTCGATCCCTTTCTCAAGCTGAATCCGGATCAGGCCGATGAAAACGACAAAGCCACCTTGCTGGCATTACAACCGGCAGTGGATCGTTGGGAGCAAACCATTCGAAACCTCCTCCCTCAAGGCGCCGCGGCGCTGGATGCATTGGATCCGGATACGCGCGCTGCGGTGGAGCGCTTTGATCGCACCCCTCGATGGCAGCGGCTGGAGACGCAATTGCTGGATGGTGCCGGCGGGTTGGTGAACCAACTGGCGGCTGAGCATCATGTGGAATTACTCGCCCTCACCGCGCGCCGTTTCCAAATGCTGTGGCACCCCGGCGCCTTGGGTAATGTGGATGGGGATGCGGCGGATGAGGCTGAAGACAATCCCTTGGCCACCCCGCGCACGCTTCCAGTGGCCGCCACCAATATGGTGACGGACCTGACCACCGGCATTCTTGAAGGCGCGGTTTCAGAAAATCCGGAAGAGAAATTGTTCGTCGTGCTCTTCACCGATGGACAACACAATGTGGATGGCACCTCGCCTTTGGGGATGGCCGCGCAGTTAAAGGATCGCGGCATCGCCGTGCATGTTGTGGGCATGGGCACCACGGAAGTGGCGCGTGATTTGGCCGTGCTGAAGGCCGAGACGCCCAGCGCCGTTTACCCCGATGCGCGACTCGCCGGCCACGTGATCGTGCAGGATGGCATGGATCCGGGTAAACCATTCACTGTGCGTATTGAGCATCACGGCGTACCGGTGTGGCAGCGCGAATTTCTCACCGCTCGCAAGCGTCGCAAGCTGCCGTTTGATTTTCCGATCAAAGCCATCGTGGATGCCGAGCAAGCCCGCCTGAGTAAAGACCTGCGTTATGCGAATTTGCCCTTGGTGTTCAACGTGGTGATCCCGCCGGTGGAAGGGGAATCCAAGGATGACAACAACGTCGGCACCCTGCGCGTGAATGTCGTTACCCAGAAGCCACGCATTCTGTTTGTGGATACCCGTCCGCGCTGGGAATTTCGCTACCTGCGCAACCTGCTGGAGCGCGATGAACGTTGGGAGGTGAACACCATTCAGGCCAACTGGACGAATGCCGGCACGCCCAGCCTCGGCCCGCGCGGGAATCAGCTCGGGCAATTTCCCAACTCCCGCGATCTATTGTTCCAGTATCAACTCGTGATCCTCGGCGATGTGGGTAAGGATCTGTTTGCGCCGGCCGAACTTCAGTGGATGCGCGAGTTTGTGCAATTCAATGGGGGCGGCATGATCTTCATTGATGGTCGCATGGAACGGCATTTTAATTTTTCCGGAACCCCGGTGTACGATCTCCTCCCTGTAAAACTGGCCGTGCAAGGGCAGACCGAGCTACGTAGTCTGGAGACATCCCTGCGCTTTCGCAGTGCCGGCGGCGCGCAGGCACCCCTGATGTTGGCCGCGGATTCCGCGTCCAATCTGAAAATTTGGAACGACCTGCCGGGCCCGCGTTGGGCGGCGCTCTCCGAGGCCTTGCCCGGCGCGGAAACGTTACTGGAAATTGTGGACGCCACCACGCAGACAGCGATACCCGGCTTGGTCTTTCGCCGATTCGGAGCCGGGCGCGTGCTGTATTCCGCCTTCGATGAATCTTGGCGCTGGCGCAAAGGAGTCGCTGATTTACACCATCAACGCTACTGGAATCAGGTGGCCAAATGGATCATGGAGCCGCCCTTTGCTGTGCAGGATTCCTACATTGCTCTGGACTCCGGTCCCACCAGTTATGAGCTGGAAGAAATCGCTCAAATCCGCGTGCGCATCACCAACCCTCAACTGGCCGCCAACCCCAATCTCAAGCCCGAGGCTGTGATACTGCGCGAAGGCCGCGTTTTTGACACAGTGCCATTAGCCCCTGATCCACAGTCCTTTACCTTTCGCGGCGCAACCGCACCACTAGAAGCTGGCGATTATGAAGTGCGCGTGCGTATCCCGGGTGTGCCCGACGGACTGATTAAGGCTAGTACCGCCTTCACCGTTGCCTCCAACCCCTTCGGAGAGCTGGGCCGTCTGCACTGTGACGAATTACTCCTGCGACAAATTGCCAAGGATTCCGGTGGCGAATACTATCGCGAAGAGGAGATGCAACGCTTGGTAGAACTGCTGGGGCCCGCCAGTGACCATCGGGAAATCACCGAAGAAATTCAGCTTTGGCAAAGCTACTGGTGGTTCGCCCCCATCATGCTCCTCCTCACCACCGAATGGATCCTACGCCGCACGAAAGGGTTGGTGTAATGAGTTCCCAGCTGGATCCCTACATTCGCACCAAACTGTTGGCTTTTCGGGGTCGGTTTCGTTGGTTGGTGTTTTTGCGCGGAGTGAGTTGTGGATTGCTGGCGTTGCTGGGGGGGGTGTTGATTTTGTCCCTGGCCGACTGGTTGATCGTGATGGATGATCGCACGCGCTATGTGCTTAGCGGGGGGATGTATTTCTCGGCGTTGGTGATTACGTGGCTGACATGTGTGCGTCCGTTATTGCGGGTGCTGGATGAACGGGAGTTGGCGGCGATGATGGAGCGGGAGGAGCCGGCGTTGAAATCGCGTCTGTTGTCGGCTGTGGAATTGGCCGAAGAGGAACGGGAGCATGAATCAGCTCAGTTCCGTCGGCAGGCGCAGGCGGAGGTGGTGGAATCCCTGCGGGCGGTGGTGTTGAAACGCTTGTTGCCCACGCGCTTGGTGCAGACTTGGCTGATCGCGGTTGCTGTGGTGATTCTGATTACGGGCTTGATGGTGGCGTTTGATTCGGGACGCACGTTGATGGTTCGGGCGTTGATGCCGATGATGAATATTGATCGGGTATCGCGAAACAGCATTGTTATCCTCACGCCGGAAGGCGGCAATATCGCTGTGCCGGAGAATGATGAGATCGAGATCCGGATTCAGGTAGGCGGCCCGAAGCTGGAAGAAGCTCCTTTGCTCATTGCCGAGCGGGCGGATCAACCATCGCAAAAGGCGGTGTTCGTTCCGGTTAATGATCTGGATGCGATGGGCGAGTATGCCACCACCATTGCCGTGGAATCACAAGATGTGGATTACCGCGTGTACGCCGGGGATGCAGTCAGCCGCCGTTATACCTTGGTGAGCCGACAACGGCCGCAAGTGTTGCGTTATTTGAAGACTTACACATTGCCGGATTACGCTGCTCGCCCACCGGAAACGCGATCCGGCGATGATGGGAATCTCCTTGGACTGATTGGCACCAAAGTAAACCTGGAGCTGGAGCTGAATCAGGCAGTCGAGAGTGTAATCATGGCGCAGGTGACTCAATCGGCCACCAACCGCATTAATTTTGCGCCCGGCAATGAACCGACCCGATGGAGTTTGGATCTGGAGTTAACCGAAAACGGCGCCTACAAAATCCACCTCGCCACTGCCGAAGGATTGGGCAACAAGTCACCCGTGGAATACTCCATTCAGGCCGAGCCGGATTTAGTCCCCACCATCGAGCTGACCAAGCCTGGCCCAGAGCTGACCGAGGCCCCCGAGGTGATTCTCAAACTGGAAGGTGAAGCCGAGGACGATATTGGGCTGGCCAAGATCGAGCAGATGATCAAAATCAATGATCAGGATTGGGAACCCACCGAGCTACAATTCGGCAAACCACTCAGCACCAACGCCGTGATTGCAGTGGAGTGGGATCTTCTCAAAATCAAAGCCAAACCCGGCGATATTGTTCTCACCAAGCTCGCCGTCGAAGACCTCAAAGGCAGCCGCACCGAATCTCGGCCCGTGCGTTTGAAGCTCGATTCCACGCTGTTCGAAGCCCACCGCATTGCCGCCTTGCAGGAGCAACGGCAATGGACCACCAACCTGTTGGCGGCCGCGCAAAAGACACTGGATTTTCATCAAATTCTTCCTGAGGAACTGGATGATCTCGTCCAGCCTGGAAACGATGCAGAGCGCCGCGCAAAAGCCACCGAAGGCCTCAAGGCTCTAGGTATAGCACAAACAACCTGGCAACAAGCCGCCGGCAATTTGCCCGCGCTCATTCGCAAAGCTCGGCCGGGCCGGGAAGCCACCGGCTATAGTCTGGTGGGCCGATTGGGCGTGCAGATGGAGTCCGATTGGCTGGAACGCGCCCAGCTTCATTTGCGCCCCATGGAAGGCATCGTGGTGGATCCTCGTGTTGTGGCTCACGCCAAGCAACTGCCAGACGTTATGAAATCCATTCAGTCCGCTGCCACCGGCATGAACACCACGGTCGGCGCTTGGCTGGCCGCTGACGAAGCCGCCGTGGCGTTGGATCTGCTCGATTACATTCAACGTGCCGCCGAAAGCATGCACCGTGTGGCCAAGGCCGATCGGAATACAGATCCCCAAGTGTGGACACGTTTATTGCGGAGGCAAAAAAGCGCGGGCCGTGAATTGGATGTTGCTCTGGATGTCCTGAAGAAACTCGGCGGCCGCTTACCGGAGGCACAGGCTAAGATTGTTCAGGCCTTGCACTCGGACTTAACAAAAATCCACTCCACTCTCAGTGAAGCTCAGTCCGTCGAAGCAGAACCGAAAGTCGCACTCCTAACCGAAGGCGAGCGCTGGACCGAAGCTATCACCGGCGCGCGCGATATTTTCCGGCCGGTTGTCGGCGAGCTTAACAAAGCCGCCCTGCAGGCTCGGGCCAAGCTGGAGCAATCTATGAGCACCACTCCCGCCACCGTGGACCGCGTGCGCGGTGAGCTCCAAGCTGTCAAACAGGCCGAAGATAATCTTAACAAAGCTAAGGACAGCGGAGAAAATGTTCTCACCGCTCAGGCAGCCTTAAAAGTGACGGAGGAACAACTCGCGCTCGAATGGCGCATCGCCCCAAAACTGTTGCGCGGCCGCGCGCGCATGGAAGAATCCGGCAAAGCCAGCAACGCCTTATTTGTCAGCGACACCGCTCAGGCTGCTGCGGCATTGGGTGCCGTGAAAGATGGCCTCGAAGCCGGTCGTGACCTTCGCGAAGTGGAAGCTCAACTCAAGGGCATCGCCGATGCCTTGAAAACCTTGGAGGCCGCCCACGAACTTGCATTGCTGGAAAACGCCCTCAAAAATCTCGCCAACCGCGAGCGCTGGGAACATCTGGAGACCGACGCCAATTCCATTCGCCCCCGCGATTGGCAATGGCTGGCTCGCCGCCTCGCCTTATCGCCCGAAAAACTTCGTGCTGTGGGTCTTGCGGGAGATGCAAAGTTGAACGACCTTGTAGCAGGCCCCGCCGCCCAGGCTGTGGCTCGCGAGATGAAATCACGCACCCAAAAAGCGGGCTTTTTTGTTGAGCCCGATCCAGCCACCCCCCCAAACTAACGAACGCCATGAAACAAGGCATGTCTTACACTTTAGCCACCGCCACCCTGTTGGCCCTAGCCATCTCTGCCCAGGCCGAGCCTCCCCGCACACTCGTGCCCGTGGCCGATCCATTGGATCAACTGCAGGGCAACCTCAAGGAAGCCCGCGCTCAGTCCGCCGATGATTTGGCCGCCGCCCGCAAAGCCCTTCAAGTCGCCGCCCCCAAACTTTCCGAGCGCTTAGACAACCTCGCCGAAGCCGTCAAACGTCTGGAAGAACAAACCAACGAAGTCACCGAGGCTGTGGCCAAGGATGCCCAGAACAAGCCCGAGGAATCCAAAGAACTCCTCGCCGAACAGGAATCCATCAACAACCGCCTTGAGCGCGTGAAAGAAGCCCTGCGCCGCGCCGCCAATGCACAGGATGCCAGCGAGAAAGAAGGACGCGAACGTCAGCGCGATGCCGATGACGCCGTGGCCATGCTGGAGAATCCTCCGCGCGAAGCCGAGCAATCGTTGGAAGCCGCCGCCAAGGCCAAGGCCCCCGAAGACCAACAAGGCTCACTCACTACCGCCGCCCGGCATCAACGCGAACTCGCCGACGCTCTCGAGCAACTCGCTGAGCACTACGAAAACGTTGAGGCCGGTGAACCCGAAAAAACCCGCGCCGCCCTTCGCGAACAAGAGGAAGCCCTTGGCATCAAGGAACAACTCGATGAACAATACGCCGCCTTGGAGCAGTTGATGGAGCTCGTCAACAAACCCCCCGCCGAAGCTCTCAAGGAACTCGAAGAGAAACTCAAAAACAACCCCGTCATGCAGGCCGAACTCGAGCGTATCGCCGCCGCCGCCCTCAAAGACGCCCAGCAAGACCTCGAGGCCGCTGCGCAAGACCAACAACAACTTGCCGAGGCACTAAAAGACCCACTGCCCGAAGACCCCGATCCCATCCCCATGGCCGCCAAGCCCGACCAACTCGCCCAAGCCGCGCAAGCCATGGCGGAGGAAATGATTCCACAAATCGAGGAAGCCAACCAAGCCGCCGGCATCGAAATTGAAGAACCCCTCAAAGACGCCCAGCAAGCTCTTCAGCAAGCCGCCCAACAAGGTAAGGCCCAAGATGCCGAACCCGAAGACATGGCCCAGGCCCTGAATCAGGCCGCCGAAAAACTAGCCGAAGCCGCCCAGACCGCGCAGGAAGAAGCCGCTGCCGCCGATACCGGCGAAGCCCGTCAGGCCGCCGCCCAAGTCGAATCCGCCGCCCAGAAAGCCCAAGCCATGGCCGAAGCCGCCGAAAACGCAGAAGCCATCGAGCAGGCCGCCAAACAAGCCGAAGCCGAGCAATTCGCCCAGATGGCCCAAGCCATGGCCGAACAACAAATTCCCCAAATGGAAGCCCAAGCTAAGGCTGGCAAAGCCGATGCCGCCAAACCCTTGGAAGCCGCCCAGCAGGCCCTCGAGCAAGCCGCTCAACAAGGTCAGCAAGCCGCGCAGGCCCAGCAACCCGATCAACGCATGGCTGACATGGCCGAGTCCCTCAAAGACGCCGTCCAGCAACTCAACCAAGCCGCCGAAGCTGCCGAACAAGCTGCCGCCCAAGCCGAGACCCCCGAAGAACAGCAAGCTGCCGAGGTTGCCCAACAACAAGCTGAAGCCGCCGCCCAGGAGGCCGAACAAATGGCCCAACAAGCCGCCGACAACCAATCCCCCAACACCGAGCAAGCCCTGCAAATGGAAGAGCAAATGCGGGCGCAGAATGAACAGCCCACACGGAGTGAGGTCGCCGACGAACAGTTTAATGTGGCCGATGAAGTTAAGCAGGCTTCCAGCGAAATATCCCGTGCCGCCCGGCATCAGGAACGCTTGAACAACGATCAGGCGCAGGATTTAAAGGAGGCAGGCGAGCAAACCGGCCAAACCGCAGATCAACAGGCTGCTGTCGCCGAGCAAATCCAGAACAAACCCGAAGAGCAGGAAGCTGCCCAACAAGATGCCGCCGAAGCCGCCGAACAACTTGAAGATCAGGGCGACCAATTGGAAAACGCCATGGAAGCTGCGGCAAATCCTGAGCCCAAAGACCCCGCCGCCATGGCCGAACGCGCCCGCGATTTGGCAAATAATACAGTGCCGAATTTGGAAAACAAAAACGAGCAGGCTCAAACCGGAGCCGAACAGGAATTAAAACAAGCCAAGGAGAGCTTGGAGAAGGCCGCAGAAAAATCCGATGAAGCGGCCCAATTGCAGCAACAAGGCAAGCAGGAGAAAGCCGACGAAAAACTGGAGGAAGCCGCCGAGCAATTCGAAGCGGCGGCCGAGCAGTTTGAAAAAGCTGCGGAAAAAGCCGATCAAACCGCCAAAGAAAACGCCGGCAAACCAGAACAGGAAAAGGCCGCTCAGGATGTCCAAAAACAAGCCTCTGGGGCGTGCAAATCATGCCAATCATTGGGGGAAAACGCAAAATCCGGCCAGTCCAACAAGTCCAGCAACAGTGGTAGCAAACCCGGCCAAGAAGGTGGCAAACCCGGCCAAGAAGGTAGCAAACCCGGCCAAGAAGGTAGCAAACCCGGCCAAGAAGGTAGCAAACCCGGCCAAGAAGGTAGCAAACCCGGCCAAGAAGGTAG
>Ga0315320_10001750_pt1 | contig 18027 bp, 12 predicted proteins | sample M140m21515metaG_FD_203458 | JGI IMG/M metagenome (GOLD analysis project Ga0315320, IMG submission 203458) | Ammonia-oxidizing marine archaeal communities from Monterey Bay, California, United States - M1 40m 21515 | ecosystem: Environmental > Aquatic > Marine > Coastal | place: USA: California... | reverse complement strand
TTTAAATATTTTACCGTATCACCTTCCTTAAACATTTCATTACTAGCAGCAGCACCAAAAGCAGTAGCAGGAGCAGCACCAGCAAGAGGAGCAGCACCAGCAAGAGGAGCAGCACCAGCAAGAGGAGCAGCACCAGCAAGAGGAGCAGCACCAGCAAGAGGAGCAGCACCAGCAAGAGGAGCAGCACCAAAAGCAGTAGCAGCACCAAAAGCAGTAGCAGCACCAAAAGCAGTAGCAGGAGCAGCAGCAGCAAGAGGAACAGCACCAGCAAGAGGAGCAGCACCAAAAGTAGCAAGTGGTTGTTGTGTTTCTTGAATAGGGTTCTTTTTACTTATATGACCGATAATCATATTAACTGTAAAACCATTACCAAAGTCTACATTTACGCGCGTGGGTGCATCTTCAAGTGATAAATCATCACAAGGTCCTTTAACAATACCCTTTGTTCCTGGTTTAATAATACCTCTATAATCTTTATAATTTACTTTAGAATACACTATATCATTAACATTATAACCTTGTGAAATAGAAATAGAATTTCCGTTTTGAAACGACCGTTGATTATTACTTGGTTTAAGTTTATCGGGTAATGGAGTACCGTTTATAACATGATCAATAACTTCGGGTATACGAGATTTTGTATGTAATAAAGATTGAATATTGGTAGAGTAATTTAAGGATGTTAAGTGAGAAATAGTATCACTGGTAATAATTCTTAATTGAATATTCATTGTAGCTAATTCTTGCATAAGTAATTTAAATGCATAAGGAATTCTAACGATACTAAATGTTTTTCCATATTTAGAAACCGCATTTACACGCATATTATCCGTAACATTATCAGTAAATTGAATAGGACCATCTATCATTGGCGAGAAAAAAATGTTTTTCTTTTCATTATAAAATGCTAACACCCCACTTTGATTACAAACGGCTATAAAATATTCATCTCCGCGATTCATTAATGAATCATTTAAAAAATGAGTCATACCGTGTGCAATAACTCCGTCCCGTTCCATTTCTCCAATTCTTAAACCACCATCATTTGCTCGGCCTTGCACCGTTTGTCGCGTTAAATTAGAAACCGGACCTCTTGCACGATAATTAATTTTATCTTTAACCATTTGCTTAAGACGCATGTAAAACGTAGGACCAATAAAAATATTACTTGCCAATGCTTCGCCACTATTACCATCATATAATATCTCAGTGCCACTAGAATGATAACCTAATGTTTCAAGTATACTACCAAACGCTGCTGCCATGTCTCCTTCATGATTAAATGCCGTGCAATCACCATGGAAACCATATCCAGCACAAGCTTTTCCATAAATAGTTTCAATCAATTGGCCTATCGTCATACGAGATGGGAGTGCGTGTGGATTAATAATAATATCAGGTCGTATTCCCTCTTCTGTAAAAGGCATATCTTTTTCTTGTAAGATAGTTCCTATAGTTCCTTTTTGTCCGCACCGACTACAAAATTTATCACCCACTACAGGTTTTCTTTCTTCGCGAATACGTATTTTTGCCAAACGATGACCTTCTTTATTTTCAGTCATAAATGTTTTATCCACAAAACCAGCTTGTCCTTTTTTAGTGGCGATGGATTCGTCTAATGCTTCGCCGGGGCGATCCATATCATAAGAAACTTTGCCTATAATTACCATTTTTTCACTTAATTCCACATTTTCTTGAATTAAACCATGTTCATCTAAATGATCATAATCATAACCACTTTTAATACTTTTTACATCCATATTAATATCTTTAATATTAGCAAACTGATGACTCACCGTTTCCGATTCTTTTTCTTCATTAGACCCTTCATATGCTTCATAGGAACTATAATAAGTCATATTAAATAATCCTCTATCAATTGCAGCTTGATTAAATATAATAGCATCTTCTACGTTATATCCGGTATAGGACATAATAGCAACAACAGTATTTACTCCATAAGGATGTTCATCGTTTTGTATATATTGTGTATATTTGCTTCGTATAAGAGGTGTTTGTCCGTATTGTAAAACAGCACCCATTTTATCTATCCTAGAATCAAAATTGGAGTGATATAAGGAAATAGCTTGTTTTGCTTGACCGGTAAAATAACAATTACGAACCCCCGGATTATGTTCAGGAAATACAGCTTGATTTCCCATAACACCAAACAAAAAGGAAGGATGAATTTCTAAATGTGTATAAGTAGAATCGGGTGTAAGTTGTTTTCGTTTATAGGCAATATATGCATTTTCAGCACTCATAGAATCTATATATTCAACTATTCCCATACCGCTTTCGTTGCCTACTAAGCATTCATTCCAGTTAGAGTTATTTTGTATTAATTTTTTGTATATATTAGATTGTTCGTAGGATAGTTGTTTATTTTCTTGATTTATATAAAAAACTGGTCTACATGGTCTTCCTTCATCTGTAAAAATGTATATTATATTCTCGCCAATATTCCAAGAAATACTGTTGTATGGATTACTCTTTCCTTGGCGTTTTTCTTGTAATAAAGATGTAATCATTTCCTTAGGATTATTGGATACACCCAACCAATTACCGTTTATAAATATTTTTGTAGCGTGTGATAAATACGTTTTATTGCATTCTTCTAAAAATTTCATACCTAATGACCTGATTCTAGATACTATTTTGTCTTTTTTTTCACCACTAGTTATATGTGTAAATATAGCGAGATGTTTATGTAAACCTATATTACCACCATCAGGACTATCTACCGGATCAATGATACCCCATTGTGATGCGTGAAGTAAACGTGGACCAATTACTTTAGCACTAGCGTCAAGTGGTAAATTTAATTTTCGCAAATGAGATAGAAGAGAATTCAAAGATAGGCGATTTAAGGGTTGTAGTATACCTACTTTTTTACTTTGAGAAGTCGCGCCCCAATTTCCTTTAAATGCTTTTTTAAACCCTTCTTCTACGATACGTTCTTTAAAAAATTCTTGATAATTATTGTCGATAAGACTGGTAAAATTGTTTTGGTATTCCCCTGTATGAAACAAATAGGTTTCATCTATTTTAGTAAAAACGTGTTTTGTTTGTAAAAGATAATATTCATTAAACAATTGACCTATACTATAACCACTAGTTTCAATACGTTTATACATAAAATGATCACGATCGGTGCTTATATCCATTTTTGTAACAACACGCAATAATTTATATACCATATATCCTAAAAAACATCCTTTTTGAAAAAAATTATTCTCGCCAATATGAGCCAAAAAATAATCTGAAAGAATAAGCAACACTTGCTGAACGGATTTTTGTTTTGTGAATCCAGCCATATACTGCAACGCGGTTTCTTTAGTAAATATCATACCTGCATCATGAACACTAGGAATTAAAAGTTCTTTAAATGTATCAGTATTATTGTTTAATAAGCAATGTTCCATAATACTTTTATCGCTCATAAATCCCAAAGCACGCATTACAATAAATAAAGGCATTGGTTTACGAATGTTTGCTATTTGCACCACAATATTATTGTTAGACGTACTAGGGACAGGTGATACTAATCTTACGGCTACAGTGCGGATAGGTTTAGCCATGTTTTCGGATACAGAACGTATTTCTGCACTATGACTATATATTTCATTAAATTTGTCTTTAATATACATCATATTATCTCCAAATTTCTCTTGAGGAACAACAATTTTTTCCTTACCACCAATAATAAAATATCCACCTGGATCATTTTTACATTCACCCATTTGTTCTCTTATTTTTCTATCTAAACCGTATAACAAACACATTTTTGATTGAAGCATGATAGGAAATCTACCTAATAATATTTTTTCTAATGTTTTACTGGTTTCAACCGGATTTCCTTCTTGAGTAATAGTATACTCCACCAATACATCTACATGAATACTAAATCCATAAGTCATATTTCTTATTCGTGCTTCGTTTGGATACATGTAATGAACATTTTCATCATCATAGATAATAGGTTTACCATAGTATATGTTACTACCATCTTTTCCTCCGATATAAAGTTTTGCTTTTAGTAAATAATCAGTATTCGTATCATTAGGTTCTTTTAAAATTTGAATAGGGTTTTTTTCTCGCAAGTATTCAGGTAATTGTTTTAACCAAAAATCGTTATATGGATCTAAGTGATGTTTTACTAAATAATTTGGATACGATTTTATATATGTTTCAAATAATTTCCACGGTAATTCATCCATTTAATATATAAAAGGTATATTTATTTAATTGCTTTACAACCTTGAAAAACAATTAAATAACTTAATGTCTGGATCGTCGTCGTTTATGTTTAGTTCTACGTCTTCGGTGAGATCGGCGTTTAGATTTATGATGTTTTTTAGATTTACGTCGTGACTTTTTACCGCCGCTCATTTTGTTATATATATTAAATTGTTCTTGTAATCCTTGTACTTCACTTTTTACAGAATTTGTCTTAGCATTTAGATTTTTTTGCATACTATCTAATTCAACTAAATTATTATTTAATTTACTAGATCTAGCTTTTAATGAAGTAAACAATTTAGATTCTAAATTATTACTACCTCCAACCTTATTTTTGCTACCACCTGTTATACCAGTCATCGCATTTTTAAATATATTTCCCATGGAATTTAACATAGAACTAGCATTATTTTCCTTTTGATTTTCACTTACACTCATTTGAATATTATTACCGCCTTCAAAGTTTTTATTGCTTTGATTTGAAAATTCATTTTCCAATTCATGTTCCATACCACCTTTTAAAGACTTATTGGATTTTTCATTTTGATTTTCATTTTGATTTTGATTTTCCAAGCCATTTACTTTATCTTTGTCCATTGCAGACAATTCTAGTGTTTTACCACCTTTTTTTTTTCGTGTTTGACGAGGCATTTATATTATACAGAGATTATTTAAAACTTTACATTTTTATATAACGCAAGAGCTAACATACCACCTAGCAATTGTGCAATAATGTAACATACGCCATCATTTGTTTTTAATTTACCAGCAGCCATCATCATTACTGATACCGCAGGATTAAAGTTACCACCCGAAATGCTTCCGCCTACTAATATAGCAAGAGCTAAAGCAGCACCAATTGCTAAAGCGTTGCCAGTAGAAATAATTACATAGAGAAAAAAAGTAGTTCCCAAAAATTCTACTAAATACTTTTCCATTCCACGACCCATTATATTATATTCTAAGATTATTTAATGGTACAAAAGCACCGTTATTTGAACCTCCAAATGTATAATCATTGTAATTAACATTTTTATTTGCTAAACGTTTATATTTTGTATAAATCGAAGAATCATACACATAATGTTGATTTCCACTGGCACCATTGCCCCTGTTTACGCCTCCGCCATTCGTATACCACAATTGAGTTCCGATACGACCTTGAATTTGATTTGATCCACCCCCTTCATATTGACGCGATAAAGGGTCACCAGCATTTAATGCTAAACGAAAGGGGGTCTGAGGAAAACGATTGGTTAAAACAAATTTATTATTAAACTTATATCTTGTAGCAAAACCTTGACGTAATGTAAATCGGTCTAAAGGTATACTATTATTGTCGCTAGTAATACCAGTTACAGCTGGTGAAATACCTTGAAATCCTTGTCCTGATTGTACGTTAAACATTATATATAATAAGTATAATATTTTTTTATCTAATTAATTCGTAATCATACGAGGAAACACATTCATCGTCATAAGTTCCTGAAACAACAATTTACAAGAATACGGCAAGTTCACTTTCGCAAAGTCCGTGCGATTATCACACAATTTACATATATGAATATGGGTTTTATCATTATAAGATGCAATATTTCCACATTGTTTACAAGAATATACTACATATTTATCAGACACATCATAAATACGATCCTTTGTAAATCTTGATGCACCGTGAGCTATCATACAGTCACGCTCCATCTCACCAAATCTCAACCCCCCATCTTTAGAACGACCTTCTGCAGGTTGACGGGTTAGATTTACCATGGGTCCAATTGCTCTACTATGCAATTTATCATCTACCATATGTTTTAATCTTTGGTAGAATACTGGTCCCATAAAGATATTAGAAGTATGTTGAATTCCTGTAACACCATCGTATAACAATTCATTGCCATGTTTTTCATACCCTAGTTTCAACAACTCATCCGTAAGGAATTCTACTGTCATATCACTAAAACTAGTTCCATCGCCAAACATACCTAATTCCAACAATACTTTACCCAACAATGTTTCTTTTAATTGAGCAATGGTCATGCGTGAAGGAATAGCATGAGGGTTAATAATGATATCTGGTCTAACACCCGATTCCGTAAAAGGCATATCTGCTTCTGGAATTATATTTCCAATGGTACCTTTTTGTCCGTGCCTTGAACTAAATTTGTCACCAATGACTGGTTGACGAAAAACCCTCGTTCTTACTTTACATACGGCATATCCATCACCATTGCGGCTAAGAAAGTTTTTATCGATATATGTTTCTTCGTGTGTTCTATATACTTTACTATGATCTTGAAACTTAATTAATTTAGTGTGATCGTTTTTATGTTCTTTAATAGGCATATATTTAGCCATATAAACATCTTGATTTTCTACTAACATATTTTCAGGAATTAATCCTTGCTCGTTTACCTTATTATAATTACCAAACTTAATACCTTTTGTTTTATTTGGATCTGGTCTACCACGAATCTCATCATCTCCTTGCATATTTTTTTCTTCATCTTTATCCGTATTATAAATAATCGCTTGAAACAAACCACGTTTAATAGAACCTTCATTAAACTGAATACTATCTTCTTGATTATATCCAGTATCCGATTTAATCGCAACTATTACAGGAATCCCGGAAGGTATTGTATTTAAATTCAACAAATTCATAATTCTTGTATCTACCAATGGACGATGAGGATACGTCAATACATAAGATGTTTTATCTAAACGACTGTCGAAATTAGATACATACATTCCCATTGCCTGTTTACCCATGGCACATTGATACGTATTTCTAGGCGACTGATTTTTTTCTGGAAACGGAATACATGAAGCCAATACACCAAATATAGTGCTTGGATGTATTTCACAATGTGTATGCCGATAAATACTGGTGGAAGTTGACGGAGTTATCAAATCTGCTGGTTTCATGGCGATCAATATTGTATTTTGTTCATCTGGATCTATATATTCTAACACTGATTCACGCGTAGATGTTTCCAATAGTAAATCATCCCACGTAAGTTCATTGGTCTTTATTTTTGCAACTATTTCATCTGTTAAAAGCAGTTTATTATCCTTTGCACGATATATAGGTCTAACTACACGCCCAGCATCATTACATATATATATTTCTTTGTTATGATAATCAAAGTATATAGATGTATAAATATTAATAATCCCCTTATATTTTAATGTTTTTAAATAGTTATATAAATCAAACGCAACTGTAGTGATACCTACCCATGTTCCATTTATAAATAGTTTTACATGTTCACTTATTTCTTGAAGTGTTGCTTTTTCTATAGGAATAATATAAGGATTTACATACTCATATAAACCACTGGGTTCATTAAATATAGTTATATGCGTCATATAACTTATATTTTTCACTACACCAACCGATTGACCTTCTGGTGTTTCCGCTGGACATAAAAATCCCCACTGCGAATTATCTAATTTACGAGGTTGAACTAATTTACCACTTTTATCTATTGGTGTTGTAACACGTCTTAAATGACTCAAACCAGAAACATACGTTTGACGACTCATTACTTGTGCTACACCTACCTTATTACTATTAGTAACTTGTTTTAATCCAAAATCACCTGTAGCCAATGATCGTTTAATACCATTTTCTATAGTGCTTGCTTTAATAATTTTATAAATATTTGTTTGATTTACTATATTTATATAATCATCCGTAGATCGCCAAGAACCATTATTCATCTCTCTAACGATTTGCTTTTGTAGATCTTTTACTACTTTATTAAAGTAATTTCTATATAAATTATTTAGCAATACACCTGTTAAATCTATGCGTTTATTTTGATAACTATCACGATTATTTACAGGTATCCATCCTAGCATGGTTTTTAGTAATCGATTCGCCATATAACCCAACAAATATATTTTTTGGTCGGTTGTTTTACAATGCGGAAAGATGTCTTTAGATATAATATCTAAGGCAAATTCTCTTTTCTTTTTAACACCCATCTCTTTATTCATATTAAATGGCGTATAATTTACATTATTTATAATATATTCAATGGCATCTTCATAGGATAAACAAGTATTAGATTCTAGAATAGAACCTAACAATTTATTTAACATTTTATTGTATTTTATTTTATCCGTATGAAGAATAATTTTATTACAAATTTCATTATCCGATAATACATTAAATGCACGAAACAATACGAATAAAGGTATTTGTTTTTTTACTCGTGGTATTTGTATAGTTATATGAAAATTTGTCTGTGAATCACCTATACACATTAACAATTGTTTAGGAGATATACATTTATTATCTGGAACAGATTTAAATTCGGCATAATGAGAACACTTATTCATATTTTTATTGGATTTATAACAATATATTTTATTTTCGGCAGCACGCTCTTGTCCCAATACAGTTTTTTCTGATCCATTAATTATAAAATATCCACCTGGATCATACTTACATTCTCCAGTTAAATCTGAATTAAGATGAGGATATTGATTTAATACACATATAGAAGATCTCAACATAATCGGCAATTTACCTATGTGAATTTTTTTTAATACATTATGCATTGTATTCACATTTGTTCCATTACGAATAATATATTTTATACTAATATCTATTGTTGTAGATGATGCATAGGTAAAATTACGTAACCGTGCTTCTTGTGGAAACATTACTTTTGTAGCTCCATTATTTTCATGTATTTGAGGTCTATATATTTGAAAATTTTGAAAATTTAACTCTATTTCTAATGAATACATGTTATCTATTTTAAATTGATCCGAATGTACACGCACCGGATTAAACATATCAATCGTTTTTTGTAATTGCACATTTATAAAATGATTGTATGATTCAACTTGATGCCTTACTAAACGATTTAAATGCTTATTTCCAAAATATGATTCTATTATAGTCCACGCATTTTCTTTATTAGAATTTTCAGCACTTTCTCGTTTTGTTTCTAGAGTATTCATATCCTTATGTAATTCATATTAAACTTTTCTTTTTATTTCAATTTATAGGTTTATTTTTTAAAAAATATTTATTTACAAATAATAATGTCTTCAAAAAAAGCGATTCAAATCAATCCTGAATATTTTAGTTTAAAAAAAAACCGTTCTTTAAAAAAACAACCTCGCGAAAAAAAACCAAAAAATAAAACCGGAAAGCAACAAAAAAAAGAACTATTGAAACGTCTTAAAGAAATCCAAGAAAACAAAGAGAAAAAAAAATATAACAATGAAGAAAAAGATAATAACATTGGTTCATCCATTGATTTTTTAAATATCTTATCCAAGGAACACAAAAATAATAACTCATCAAAACTACCCGCACCCGCTACGCTTGCACCCGCACCCGCTACGCTTGCACCCGCACCCGCTACGCTTGCACCCGCTACGCTTGCACCCGCACCCGCTACGCTTGCACCCGCTACGCTTGCACCCGCTACGATTGCACCCGCTACGATTGCACCCGCCATGCTTGCACCCGCCATGCTTGCACCCGCCATGCTTGCACCCGCCATGCTTGCACCCGCCATGCTTGCACCCGCCATGCTTGCACCCGTATCATTAAATCAAAAAGAACCTCCTTATAGTAATTTAAAAGGTTCAAAAAAACCTAGTTATAGAGAATGGTTAAAAAATCAAGATCAAAAGGTGGAAATTCATGATAAAAATATAAAAGAGTCTGTTGCAACAACATTGCGAGAAGAAAAATTAAAAAAAATACAAAAAAAATACAAAAAACAAGCAAAACATTGTAAAACGATTAAAATTTCCGAAACATTTGGAAAACGAAATGGAAAAATAAGTATACACATTAAAAATAAAGAGAATAAAGAACAATTAGAAAATGAGAAAAAAACTTTGAAAAAACATTCAATACCTAAAATAAAAGCATATCTTAAAGAACATAACTTATTAAAAATTGGAAGTTATGCACCCAATGACGTCATTAGAGAATTGTATGAAAATGCCATGTTAAGTGGAGATATCACAAATAATAATAAAGATATATTAGTTCACAACTTTCTAGAACATTAATTGTTCAGGTTCATTATATTCTTGCGTAACTTTCTTAGATCGCTTATTCTTTCTTTTTGATTTTTCGGTTTTTTTTTCTTCTACAATTAGTTCAACCTCTTCTCGGGGTTGTGATCCCGAATCCCCATCCTCTCGGGGTTGTGATCCCGAATCCCCCTCTTCTCGGGGTTGTGGCCCCGAATCCCCATCATCTGCTGCTACTACCTCTTCTCGGGGTTGTGACCCCGAATCCCCATCATCTTCTGCTACAACATCCGCTACAACCTCTTCGGTTGCTGCTTCCGCATTTTTTTGCACAGCTGCTGTCATAAGCCAAGAGCTCAACCCTGCTCCGATTGCTGCTTCTTCTACCTCTTCTCGGAGTTGTGACTCCGAATCCCCATCCTCTCGGGGTTGTGACCCCGAATCCCCATCCTCTGCTGCTACTACCACTTCTTCTTCTTCGGTTGCTATTTTATCACTTGTTATAGTTTCATTAAGTAAGTCATTTTTTACACTATCTAGGACATTGTTTTTAGCAATTTGTTCCTTTTGCATTTCTTGTTTTAAATTATTTGTGTTGATTATACCTTTTAATTCTTCATATTTTTGTTTGAGTTGAGATTCCATAATAGTTAAGGAATCTTTTTGAATTGTTATTTTTTCTTCTAAATATAATATTTCTTCTTTTAATGTATTCATAAATTTACTTTGGGATACATTTGTTGAAGTATTTTGTTTATTTCGCATAGCAAGTCTTTCTAACTTAGCGCGTTCTTTGTCTTTTCTTCTCATTGGTAGAGAACTGACACGTTTTGGAGCACGAGCACCCAGTGAAAACATAATTATAGATCATAGATAGAAAATAATATTACTGAATATACTTAAAAAAATACAAATATAATAAATAACAAATATTTAATGTCTCCACAAGTAGAAGAATATTTTAAATTTTCTTGTGAATATATCAAAATATATGGTCTAAAAACAATTGTTTTATACCTAAGTGGTGATTGGTATGAAGTTTATGCGATAGTAGACAGTGACGGAAGTTATGCAGTAGTAGACACGGATGGAACATATATACCATCGTGTATTCAAGATATTCATCATTATTTAAATGCAGATATTTCTATACCTAAAGAAGAAGGTGTTTCTGGTGCACATACATTCCAAGGTAAACAGGTAGTAAGAACAGGTGTTCGTCAAACGTTTGTTCACCAAACCATTCGCTCTTTAATAAGTGCCGGATATACCGTTCCTAGAGTGGATCAATATCCAAGAATAATCAATAACACCCCCGTTTTAAAACACGGAAAACAGGTATTTGATCGTAGAATATCTCATGTATATACAGCAGGAACCTATGATGATAAAGAAACAACACAATTAACTAACAATATAGGGTGTTATTGGTTTCAATATGAACCAAAAGATAGTGTTTGTAAAATGAATATGTTATTTTGTGGAATGTGCATATTAGATTCATATACAGGTAATATTCGTTCCCAAGAGATTGATGTAATAGTTACACATGATTCTAATAGTTTTGATAGTATAGGTTCTTTTCATGAAATTCATAATCCATCAGAAGTATTGATTATAACCAATATGCCTGATTCACTTTACAATAGTTTAAAAACACACGTATTAATGGATACGCCTAAACAATTAACGATTGATATGAAACAAAAAGGAGTTCTACAAGAAAAAGTATCCCACCTATTTAATCGTGAGGTTCAAAAAGAATTTATTCATCAATTTTATTCAACAAAATATCATTCCACATTAAACAACATGTTTGCTGAATATCGTTATAGTTGTTACGCATTGTGTTATCTTTTACAACACGTAAAACATTGTAATCCTGATATAGTAGATACGTTGCACATACCTACTTACGATAGACAGACCAATTATATGCATACAGGTAATCATTCTTTATTGCAACTAAACATTATAGGTAAAAATAATGAAACATGTATGTTAGATTTTTTAAACAAGTGTAGGACTACATTAGGTCGGCGTGAATTTAATCGTCACATGTTATATCCAATTACAGATAAAGATATATTAGAAAAACGATATAACATAATAGACTATATTCAAAGTCAATGGAAAGATATAAAACCAATACAAAACCAATTAGGCAATATACATGATTTGGAGAGATTAAGACGATATATCATTCAAAAACAAATTTCTCCAGCACAAATAATAACAATTTATAGTAACTGTGAAAAAATAACCACCATATATGAATCGTTATCTCAGCATACCTTTCTTCAAGAGTATTTAACATCAAATAATATAGCACAATACTGTAAATCTATTATAAAGGATATTCAATGCGTGTTTAATATAGATGTATCGAAAGATATAACAAAACAAGTATATAATAAATGTTTTTTGATTAGGAATATTGATGAAAAATTAGATAAATACATTGAAAATAGTATGGACAGTATAGTTATTTTAGAAGCAATAAAAGATAAATTAAATAAATATATTACAATAGGAACAAAAAAAACAGGTCTTATTAAAATAGATGAACCTAAAACAAAAGCTCGTTCGCTACTATTAACCGATGCTAGTGCTATTATTTTACGTAAGAAAATACCAAAATCAACTATTTCCATTAATTATCATTCAAACTATTCAAATACAACAAAAACATACGAAATAGATTGTAGTCTAATTCACATTGAAAGATGTCCTACTAAAAAAGGATATCATGCGGTAATATCAGATAATATTATAGAACTCAGTGAATCGATACAAGAGTCAAATAAAAAAATGTCCATGCTTCTTGAAGAATTATACATAAATTGGTTAACAACGTTTAAAACAACACATTGCGAGAAGTTAATGCATATTATTCATTATATTACCCAATTAGATATTATGATAAATAATGCGAATATTGCTAAAAAATATAATTATTGCAAACCCATCATTGACCACGATACAGACATTTCTTATTTTGAAGCTAAAGCGATGAGACACCCACTTATCGAGCAAATAAATATGGATGAAACCTATGTTCCTAATGATGTTTCATTGGGAAAAGATCCGTTAGGTATTCTGTTATATGGCACGAATGCAGTAGGGAAAACAAGTTTAATACGTGCAATAGGTATTTGTGTTACAATGGCACAATGTGGCATGTATGTTCCATGTTCAAATTTCATTTATTCGCCGTATCATAACATATATACACGCATATTAGGTAATGATAATATTTTTAAGGGGATGTCTACGTTTGATGTAGAAATGTCGGAATTATTAAAAATTATTTTAAATGGAAATAATCATTCTTTAATTTTAGGAGACGAAATTTGTTCTGGCACAGAAACGGTCTCTGCTACAAGTATTATTACAGCAACTGTTCAATGGTTATATAACAAATCCATGTCATTTATGTTTGCTACGCATTTTCATGAAATATCGGAGCGTGATGAAATCAATTCAATGGAGCGTCTTGCCTTAAAACATATGACGGTTCGGTATGATCAATTATCGCAGGAATTAGTGTATGATAGAAAGTTGCAAGATGGACCAGGTAAGAGTTTATATGGATTAGAAGTGTGTAAATTTTTAAGATTTCCAGAAGAACTGATAGAAAGTGCCATAACCATGCGAAACAAATATAATCCTAATCTTACAGAACAATCTATTTTATCTTTGGTAAAAAATACTAGTTATTCTCAGGATAAAAAAAAACTATTTTGTGAATGTTGTAAAACAGAACTAGCCGTTGATATAGATCATATTCGCGAACAATCTGAATCTAATGAATTGGGGTATATTGAAGGGTTTCATAAAAATCATCCCGCAAATCTTCAAGGATTATGTAAAGCATGCCATATAAAAAAAACAAATGCAGCGAAAAAAGGTAAAACCTATAAACGTGTAAAAACATTAAATAAAGATAAGGAGCATGTAGTAACCGAGCATGTAGTAACCGAGCAATAATTAATGTTTGCGAAATAATCCGAAACTTAATATACCCACACTAAGAACCAAACCTAGAACTGGTAAAATAGGTTTACCTTGATTGATGGAATATGTCCATCCTCCTTTTAATTTTGATTGTATGTCTTTATCTTGATACACATATATCAAACAAAAATTTAATATAATAAATACAACAAACATAAGATAACTGGTAATACTAGCCAATGTTTCAACATTTTTAAAGCATAGGGTTAATATACTTAATAAAGCAATAGCCACCGTAGCAACTATAGGTGTTTTAGTATCTTCATTTACTTTTGTAAACATATCTAATGCACTATATTCTCTTGATATAGAATATAACATTCTAGACGTTCCTAGTATACTAATAAGTAGTGTATTAGTAATAGATAAAAGAGCTATAATATAAAATAAATAACTTACTTTTTCGCCAAATAAAATGCTAGCCATTTTTACTATAGGTATTGGATATTGATCTAGTTTATCAGTGTTACAACATTTAATCACCGCAATAGAAACAAATACATATATAAGTATAGTGGTAATTACTGAACTTACTATCGCCAAAGGAATATCATTTGGATCTTTTGCTTCTTCGCTTAGTTTAACCGTTCCTTCAAATCCGCTATATACGAATAACGCTAATATAGAAGCATACATGATGTCTGGAATATTTACTTTATTAGATAAAACGTGTTGTTTAGATGGTGAATGTATAAAAAATCCAACAAAACAAATAACTACTAAGGCTAGTATTTCTACAATGGTGCAAATATGATTATAATTCGTAGTTTGTCTAATTCCAATACAATTTATTATAGTAAATAAAAGGATTAAAACTATAGATATCAATGTAGAAGATACAGAAAATATAGGCGACAAAAAATCACCAATACTCTTGGATATAGTTGAATTTGTAAATATACCAATACCTAATAATAAAGCTATTGTAATAATCGCCGGTATTTCACCTATAGTATCTTTAACAAACATATAATCACCATGATTCGTTTTATATATTGTGCTTATATCAACATAACTCGTAGATATAATTAATGCAAATACGCCCGCAATAATAAAAGGTAACCAAGTAAAACTTTTAGAGTATTTGCTTACTTGTCCTATAAGAACAAATATACCGGCGCCGATAATATAACCTACGGAAAATAAATAAATATCAAAAAAAGATAATTCTTTAGATAATTTAGTCATATAAAATATTATAACATTTTTAAAATTGAAATAAAAAAAAGAAACAATGTATATATACAAATATGATTATACCTGTAAAATGTTTTACATGCGGAACCGTTCTTGCTAATAAATATCTTTATTATACAGAAAAAGTAAAGCAAATAAAAATTAATCAAGGAATTGATGTGGATCGTGTTGTGTATTTATCGCAAGATAAAGTCTTTAAATCTCCTGAAGCAAATGTGCTTGATGAATTAAAATTACATAAAATGTGTTGTCGACGTCATATGCTAACTCATGTTGATATTATATAAATAATATTATATATACTATTTATATAAGATGGTTCGTATTACAAATAAAAAAGGTATGCGTTTAAAACACAAAACCCGTCGTTATAGAAGTTTGCGTCAAAGAAAACAACAAAATAAACGACGATTGAGAAGCAGTAATAAACGGCGCACGAGAAACAGAAGAAAACAACGTGGAGGTTTTAATAAAACCAAAACTGGTTCTATTAATTATTTTTCAATAGATAATAGATATAGACCAGTTGGTAGTATATCAGATACTATTAAATACCACGGTAAAAAATTAATGAACAGTATACAAGGTAATTATAAACCAATTAATCCAAGTATTTCTAAGCAACCTATAGGTAAACCCTTATCTGCAAATAATCTTAAATTTGGTGTAGGCACAACAAGTGAAGCTCAATCTCTTTTTAATGAGGCTTCCTTACGTTCATCCGCGTTCCCCAATTCACCAAAAGTAAATAAATAAATTATTATTATAATGTATAATGAAACGAGTACAAGCTTTATGTAATCCAGCTATGTTTTATTTAGTAATTTCTGGAATTAGTTTTTTGTTTATATTATTTCAAAATCTAAACAATCCTAACGAATATTGTGTAGGAAGTATGAAATGTAATACCGAAAACAAGGCTGTTGTTTTTATTGGAAAAGTTCTTTATATTTTATTCTGGACTTGGTTACTTGATTTAATCTGCAAAGGTGGTTATACTAAACTAGCGTGGTTTATTCTATTTTTACCTTTTATTTTATTCTTTATATTATTAGCCTTATTTATTTTAATGTCTTTAGGAACTATGGCGGAACAAACCTTAACATCTTCCAAAGAAAAAGACACTACTGAACAATTCCTACTCTAACTACATAAATGTTTTATACATTTTTTTATCTATAATGTATAACTCCTATGAAATTAAACATTATTAAGACAAGTATATTATTTATTATAATCATTGGTTTTATATTATTTACTTCAAGTGCAAAAACAGTAATTGAAGGTCTAAGTTATAAAAGTTCAAACGATGCTATTATAAAATTAGATGAAGAAAGTAATATGTTACGCACTAGTGATGATAGAAGTATTGTATGTTGTGATAATTACAGTTATGCGCCAAACGTAAAATGTGTAAAACAATTAAACCAAAATACGTGTATACTACCCAATTCAGATGGAACATGTAGCGGTGCTAATTATACAAGTGAAGAACTAGGTGCTTTACAGAATGGTAATCAATTAGAAACATGCAAAATACCTCTAACTCAAGGAAATTATTTAACAAACTCATCAACACTTACTACAGTTGATACATTAGAACCAGATACAGTATCAACGAGTAAAAAACAAGTATACAAAGATAATTTATTTTATAGTGAAACCTATTCGCCTAACACATACGCTTTTTTTTCTAGAGAATCTGAAAAATGTTGTTTTGATGCACCTCAAAAAATAGTAAATACTACAGATGAAGTCATAAGTATACCAGAACAATATCAATGCCCAATTGGATGGGATCTCGTAACAAACGTTTGTACCGACACGTGCGGACCATGCACAACTAGAACTAAAGATACGCCTGAAAGTGTTACTTATCCTAATACTATTAAAACAAGTAAAACAATAAATGATGGTTATGTATACACAAATATTATCGATGATAATGATAATTATGGATACAATACCTTAACTGCAGCACCATTCTTGCTTTAACGTCGTTTTTTTGGATGCATCAACTGATGTAACAAATATAACCCCCCTATACCAACAATCATTATAAATAATTGTTTTATTGGATCTTTATTTGTAATATTCGTGAAATATTGTTTATACTTATCCGTTGAATCAACAGTGATATTATAATTATCTTGTGTCTGTATTGAAGTAAATCCGTCCGTGCTAGAACTGCTATCCGCCGCTGAACAATTTTCATCGGAGTAACTTTCTGCTAACTTAGGATACTCTCCTCCTTGCGCATCCGCATAAACATTTGTTTTTCCTGTATAAAATAATGATTTATCTATTTTATTAACATCACTGTTTAATACATATGATTTACCATAACCTATACAATCATCCGTAGCATAAGCCAAATCAACTTCCGTGCATGCGGGATATTTTGCTTTGGATGTACATGGAGTATAAGTACTGCTACTACTTACCATACTATTTAATATATTTAAATCTGCTATTAATCCTGGTATTAATCCTTGATTACCTGAATCTGTTGGAACTTCATTCGTATAACATGTGGATGTTTGTATAGTGCATGTTTCA
>Ga0315320_10001749_pt1 | contig 18031 bp, 10 predicted proteins | sample M140m21515metaG_FD_203458 | JGI IMG/M metagenome (GOLD analysis project Ga0315320, IMG submission 203458) | Ammonia-oxidizing marine archaeal communities from Monterey Bay, California, United States - M1 40m 21515 | ecosystem: Environmental > Aquatic > Marine > Coastal | place: USA: California... | reverse complement strand
GGCCAATGAAGACACCATCAACCTCGCACACATCGACTACGGACATGGTGACAGTATCACCACAAGTGACATGAATGGGGATGGACAAGCGGACCTGATTGTCGGCTCTCCTGGACTGGGGCAGGTTGATCTCTTCGAGGGTCCGTTGGTCGACGAATCCGCGCTGTTGGTGGCCGACAGTTCCATCACCAGCGAATCTACACTCTTCGGTACCTCACTGTGTGCCGGTGACCTGTTGGGAGATGGCAACACTGAAATCGCCATCGCTACGCGAAATGAAGGTGACACCCCCTCCACCATCAAAGTGTATTCACAAGACGACAGTTGGACCGAACCCGTCTTCACTGTGGTGGGCGAACACAACCATCACATCGGCTCCAAAAGCATCTGTGCGGACGTGGACGGGGATGGCCAGGCGGATCTACTCAGTGGACATCAGTCTGCCATCGCAGAGGACGGAGGCATGCCGGGACAAATCACACTGTTCCACGGGCCCCTGAATGGTCTATCGGGGGCGACAGTCGCCGTGAGAACAGACGCCGATCGACGCTGGACTGGATCCTCCGATGGGGACCTCCACTGGTTGGGTCTGGTGATGTACACCGGTGACTTCAACGACGATGGGGTGGGCGATCTGATGGCGTCCACCACCGAAGACATTCACATCTTTAGCGGCGAAGACTGGATCAGCGCTTCGTGGAGTGCGGCACCCTGACCTAGCTCCACCCACGAGAGCGAAAAACTCCCAGCGCACTGGTGTAGCCATGCAACCAAGTCTGGCCATTGACGGGACCAATTTCTCCCGCACAGAAAAACCCGCCGATCGGCACACCGCCCAGGTAGCGGGTGGCCATCCCTGAGTCGTGATCCGGGACCCCAAAGAAACGTTCACCCCGGCCCAGACAACTGAATAGCAATGCCCCTTCCGCGAGGTCTACCGCATGGGTACGCGAATGCTGGGTCAGCAACTCTTCGAGATCGGCCCGAGAACTGTCCGCATCCCGAACATGAAACTGAACCACCTGACCTTCATCCATGAGAGCACCGACAGCGAGCACGCCATTTTTACGGTCCATCCCCATGAGGTGGCGGATCAAAAAATCACCCGGACGATAGCTTCCTCGGCCTTTCTCCATTCCGAGACCCACCATGGGCAAACCACGAAACAAGGTCTGATCTTCCACATCCATGTCTTCAAAAACCCGCTCAAGTTGAGCAACAGCAGGCTCTCCGTTGAGCTCAACAAGCAGATTCTTTTCAGCGCGTGTGATCACCATCGGTTCACCCACAGGGCGACATCCTTGCGCCACGACCGTCGCCACTTCGATGTCGCCGTATAAGGCCACTCCAACAGCACCAGCCCGATGCATCTGATCATTCAAGACCAACACATGATCGCCGGGCCCATCCCCACCACTGGCCAATCCACCCAGCTTGACCGACCCTGGATATGCGCGATCAAGACCATTCATCAACTGAATCGGATCACACGAATAGGGTTCAGGTATGACCAGGAATGCAGGCTGATGTTCGGGTTCTACCCCCAACCTGTCCGTCCACCCTTGGGCCGCCTCCGCGACAGAAGCCGATGCTTCGCCATCGTGATGAAAACCGACAACAGCAACATCCGGCAACGATGCGGCGGTCACAGAAATGGCCGTTCCCGTCTCGACCTCTCGACCCCCACCAATCACACCACCTGCGCTGCAGCCAAGAATGGTGGCGTCGGGAAAAGCGACGCGGAGCTCCGCATTGAAGACTTCCCACGACGAGTCTGGATGGCCGGACGCGAAGACCAACAAGAGGTCTGGCGTCTCACCATCCATCTGTTCACGGATGGACTCCATGATCACATCCAACGCCACATCGGGGTTGGACTGGGTCGAAAGGACCGATGACCAACGCATGATCCGCTCCTACCCTTCTAATAAATGATTCTGAAGGATCAGCACTCTTCAATCGCCAGGGTGTAATCACCGGAGGAAAAAGTCGAGTACCCGTCCACCACAATAACAAAGCGTTCCCCCGAAGAGGCCACATGGGAGATGCGTGACGTCAGCCCATCTCCACCGTCATCATCGCAGTACAACTCGGAACTACTGTCACCACCACATGAGATGGCACTCCCATCGGCACTGTACAATCGCAACAGCGTATCGAAACCGGTTCCACTTGTGGTGAACGCCCAGCATCCATCTTCTGGAGCTTCCCACAAAATGGCCACATCCTCGCCACCCGTAGAGCCACAGCTTCCGTCAAAGTCATTCACCATGCCAATGGTCGAGCCTGTTGAGACTCCAGGGCCTGTGTCATCACCGATGTCTTCATCGAACGGCACCGTGTCACCACCACCGGATGATGCGGGCTCATAGTTGATGTCCAGTTCATAGCTGCCCGCCGAACCCGATGAGAATCCGTCCACGACGACAAAGACCTCGTCGCCTTCCTCCATCGGATGGGTGATCTTCGAGGTCGTACCCGAGCCACCATCGTCATCACACGCAAGACTGGTTCCCTCACACGCATCAAACAGGCGCAGCAAAGTGTCGTACCCGCTCGACTCTGTATCGAAGGTGTAGCACCCATCTTCAGGGGCCGCGAAGCGGTAGAATGTATCCGGAGCTCCGGAACCACCGCACTCACCCGAGGTGTAGGAGTCATCTTCGCCAGCAGTGGAGCCCGAGGCCACCGAATCACCGGTCTCTGTCCCCAAGTCTGCATCTTCTACATAGCCGTGATCTGGACAATCGCAGTCGGGATCGGTCTCGTCACCCAAGCCATCGCAGTCATTATCGATGAAGTCCGTACAATCCTCACGGTGATCGGGGTGAACTTCATCACTGCCGTCATCGCAATCGGTGCTGTCCCAGACCCAACCTGGATCCGGCTCACAGCCGATCGATGTCACCGCAGCATCGCCATACCCATCGCCATCGATGTCTCGGTAAAACACCGAGTCGTACGGTCCGTCATCGATTTCGCCATCACAGTCTTCATCCCCATCGTCTTCGCAATCCGCAAAAATACCGGGATTCACCATGTCATTGGCATCATCACAATCTGTGCCATCGAGCACATGTGAATCGGGAGCCTCGCAGGCCGCAACCGAGATGCCTGCACCATAGCCATCACCATCACCATCAAGATAAAAGTCGTAGCTTGGCCAGCCTTCGTCGATCACATCATCGCAGTTGTCGTCGATGCCATTGCAGGCCTCGGTACGACCCGGACGAATATCCGCATCACCATCATCGCAGTCGTCCGCTTCGTACACATAGCCACTGGGCGGAGAGCAGGCTTCGACCGTAGAAGAGTCGGTTCCGTAGCCATCACCATCAAGGTCTCGGTAAAACACGATGTCCACAAGGTCTTCATCGACCACGCCATCACAATCATTGTCTTTGGTATCGCACAGTTCAGACATGTCCCCATGGATCGAGGAGTCAGAGTCATTACAGTCTCCTCCGCCCGCCACATGATCGGGCGGTGGGAAACAAGACAACACACTGTGAAGTGGATCACCGCGCCCATCTCCATCATTGTCCGAGTACCAGACCAACAATTCGAAGCCATCGTCGATGCTACCGCTGCAGTCATCATCGATTCCGTTGCAGATTTCCATGCCGTCTGGATTGACCGAGGCATCGGAATCCATGCAATCCGAATCGTCTTCCACGTAGCCCACAGGGAGCGTACAACTGATCGTACTGGTGTCCGGATCTCCGTAGCCATCCTCATCCGAATCCAAGTAGTACGTCACACCAGATTCGGTATCGGTGTCCACAAGACCATCACAGTCGTTGTCGATCAGGTCACAGACTTCGGTGGCACCCGGGAAAATACTGTCATCGATGTCGTTGCAGTCACCCTTGTACGGGGAATGACCTACGGGACGCTCACAGGTGATCACTGCAATATCAGAATCGCCCCATGAGTCCCGATCGAAGTCCGCATACCAAATCGAACCATCGATGGGAGCTGGAGAATCAATCGCATCGTCGCAATCATTGTCGATCCCATCACACACTTCTGCATTTCCAGGGAAACGGGTCGCATCCGAGTCGTCACAATCGCCCGCCTCTACGCTGACGCCGTCTCCATCCATATCGGTACCGATGGGCCCGGAAGACGCGGTATCTCCGGTATCCACAGCCCCGGTCTCACCCGAAGCAGAGGTGTCGATTGAACCACCTGATCCGGTATCCGGACCTGTATCCGTGGAGGCTGAGGTGTCATCCCCGCCCGCATCCGCATCCGCATCCGCGTCTGCCGCTGCATCTGCGTCCGCATCGGCGCTTCCATCAATCCCGTCTGCATCGCCGGACAGATCCGCATCCACCGACCCATCTGCATCCATACCACCGTCGGAATCCGTCCACGGATTCTCATCCGTGTCGTCCGATTCGCCCGATGGCTTCGGATCATCACCGCCGCAACCGGCGCCAATCAAGAGAAATGCTAACAATATCGATGTGCAATGGGGTGACATGACCGCCCTCCGATATTGCATGCTATCCGAGCGCGAGCGGAGTTGCGCGCTCGAGACGTGATTCTACGACAGCCAACCCTCATTTTCTGGTTCGGAGCCCAGGAAATTTATGGGGCTGGTAGGGCCCACACCACACCATCATTACTGCGATGAATCGGCGCACCAAAGGCTTGTGTGAGAATGATCTCCGGATCGAAGGCCACCCTGCGGGGCATTTTGGACCACGAAAATCTGTCGAAAACAATCCGACTAAATCCATCATCATGCAGCCGTGCGAGATCTTCTGTCTCGAGGACCACCTTGGCGCTTTGACCATAGCTGAGCGACCGAAGACTCCGCAGAAAGGGGCTATTCTGCTCATACGCACGCCATGCCGGTGGCTGCGCCCAAGGCTGATCTTCCACCATACCGCCGTACAGCGCTCGACCGTGAACCCACTGCTGGGCACCCGCCAACTGCGAACGGTGAAGTGGAACCACGATCAACGCACCATCGTCGGCCTCTTCGGACAGCGCCCTCCAATGAGACGGGACATCGGGAGACCAGGTTTCAAAGGGGATGACACCACGAACTGAGAGCTGACCCAAGACAAGCAGGGGCAACACCCACGTCCAGCGTGGCCGGTGACGGGCCAAACCATCGACCGATACAATGGTCAGAAACACCCCTCCAACCAACATCCAGCGCTCCGGATGGAACATTCGAGCCAGACCCGGAACCCCCTTCCACAGCAGCCAGTACGGAAACCGATAAATGGTGTCTCCAATCTGTTGCCCGGGACCCAGCGAAAACGCCACGCATAGCAGGGACAAAGTGACCCAGAGAAGGCGACGTTTCCCACCCCAAGCCGTGAGAATAATCCCCCCAATCAGACCGTACGGAAGCCAATCAGCCAAGCCTGTGGCCTGCCCTCCGGTGATGCGCAGCGCATCCCCAAAAATGAGATCCATCTCGGTGGGGTCAATGTGGGTTCCAGGCATGCCTTCTCCCGAGAGAGCCGGCCAAAAAATTACCACCAAAAAGGGTGCCACCAAGGCCACGGCCAATCCACCCGCTGCCACCAGATCTACCGCGACTCCACCCACGCTTCGGCGACGTGCACCATGCCACCAAAACACCGGAAGCAAGAGTCCCAAAAAGAGCGCATTAAACCAATAGCCAAGGCCCGAAAGTGCAAGACCGATCGCCGTTAATCCAATCCCCGTCCGGTCATCTTTCTCGACCAAATCCATCAATCCGGCCACGGTGATCGGAATGCCGACCAGCGCAACCTGTGTCCAGCGACCAGCGGTGAGCTGCGCCAAAGCGGGTGGAAACAACGCCCATACGGCTGATCCCGCCAACACCGCATGTGGGTTTGTCCACAAGCGCCGCGCCAAGGGCACGAAGGCCAACAGGTTCAGGGGAACCCACAACAACCCCGCCACGCCCAACCACATGGGCCACGGCAGCACGGTACGCGTCAGTCCTGAAAGGAGCATCTCGAGGACATTGCCGCCATTGCTGTGGATCGGATTGTAGCCAAATGGATGAAACTGAAGGGGGTCGAAGAGGTCCAACCGACCCGCCATGAGCGCCGCGTGCACCTGGTGGTGCAGATAGATTCCATTCGACCAATCGTCGTTGAAGTAGCCGGGAAGAGCATCGGAAAGCTGGACGATATTCGGGCCCATCAACGCCACACAGAGTGCAGCACCCAACAATCCGGCGCACGCCCAGTGAGTCCGGGTCCAGGGAGAGTTCTCAGTCATCGCCCCCCAGTGTAGACCGCTTGGTATCCTAGGCGGGTGATAGACAAGCACGATTCAAGACTCGTCGGTGGCGGCCTCGCCCTTGGCCTCGCCCTGCTCGTCCTGTACCCAGGGTGGCTCACGGCGGGCAGTCGACTGATTGGCGACGAAGGACTCGATGTCTGGTCCCACGCCTGGGGCATTCGATGGGTCTTCAGCAATCTGATGGATGGACAACTGCCCTGGGCGGTGGACGGCTTGACCTGGCCCCGGGGCGGAACACTGTGGTACATCGACCCGCTTGGCGCACTCGCATCCATCCCAGCCCAACTTTTGAGCGGCCCCATCCTGGGACACAACAGCATTCTGTTTGGACAAGTCATGCTGGCTGGTTGGGCCGCATATGGTTTTGCCCGAGCCTTGGGGGGACGCGGCATCGTGGCTGCGGTGATGTTGGGCACGGCCCCCACGTTCTTGGCGGAAATCCACAACGGGACGGTAGAAGCCTGCTGGATTGGCTTGGTGCCACTCGCAGGCTGGGCGGCCGCCAAAAACCGATGGTGGGCTGGTGCGTTCGTGGGGTTGGCTGGATTGGCCACGCCCTACCATGGCATTGCGGCCGCATCGGTGGTGGGAACCACCCTGCTCTTTCGGCCCCATGAATCCAACCCACCTCCGTGGAAGACCCGAATCATCGAACTCGGCATGGCAGCAGGTCTCGCATTGCTCATCGCCGGACCGGGATTTTTGGCCCTGAAAGCCTCGTTGGATGACCCCATGGGCATCGCAAAAAAGAGCACCATCATTCTGAACTACCCCGTGTTTCGCATCAACGCGGTGGACCCCATCGCCCTGTTTCACATGGGAGACTTCTGGACGGTGCAACTCGACGGCCCCGGAACCACACCCTTTCGTCGGACCCCATATTTGGGGCTTGTGGGTCTGCTTTTGGCGGGGGTTGTGTGGGTACGGCGACCTTCGTTACGGTGGTGGCTGCTGCCGGTGGGTGGCACCGTTTCGTTGGCCTTGGGGCCGTTTCTGTGGCACGACGACGACTTTGTTCGAACCGCCAGCGGAGATCTGATCGCACTGCCATTCCGAGCCCTGTTGGGCATGGGTGTGGTGATGGACCATCCCCTCCGGTTCATCTCTGGAGCCGTCTCTGTCATCGCCGTCTTGGCCGATGTGGCCAGCCGTCAACTCGAGGATCGCGTTCCCGTGCCGGTGACCGCGTGGACCGTGGGACTCGCAGCCCTTGTGGGCATCGAACAACTCTCTCTCGCTCCCAATGTCTGGCCGATCGCCACATCCGATGGCGAGGTTCCTGACGTCTACGAACAACTCGAGGGACCGGGTGCCATCATTGATCTGCCGGCAGCACGAGGCCAAAGCATTGCCACCAACCGGTATCTGTACTGGCAGGGCATGCATGAACACCCGATTCCGTACTCCCACAAAGTGGGGCCCGATCTCCCCACCATGAATGCAGCACTCCGCACCTGGGCCGACCTCAGTCGCGACATGCCGCGCACCGCCAATGATCCGGGCCGCATCTCCGACAACGAAGATCTCGGGTTGGCCGTCTCGAAACTGGTGCGCAGCAACTTCAAATGGGTGGTTCTTCATCCCGAACTGCTCCTCGATGAACCCACCGCCCTCAAACATCGAACGGCCCTCCAGTCCCAGCTCGGGGCACCCCAGGAGATCGACGGAACGCTGGTGTGGACTTTGGGGTCAGACGGACCCTAAAAAGGAATCTCATCGCCCAAAAATGGCGGTCCTTCTCTCCGGCAGGCCGGGGCTGGCAATGCCTGTTTCCACACATCCACGATGGGAGGCGGCGCATCTCCCGCAGGTCTCACCGAACCCCCCTTTCGATGGTGAGCCCAGGCTTCATGGTGGCGAAACCACCGCATCACTTCGGCCACAATCACAGCGGAGGGCGGTCGATTGTGGGGCCCTTGAATCTGCTCCACGTGAAATCCCATGGGATTCTCTCTGTTGCGAGCCAGCCACAGGGTCGCTTGTTCTCGGTTCAACTCCACATGGTAGGCAAAGCCCAACGCCATGCACGCCATGGTGGTCCAATGGTCATTCCGCAAACAATGGCCCATCATCTGCCCTTCACGAACGAGGGCCTTGGGGGTGAGCAACGGTTGAATGGTGACGGTTCCAGGTAAGGGCGGTGGCGGGAACAATGACGCTGCGGTGGCCCCTGCATTTAATGCATCCAAGACCGATTGGCGGCGCATTTGTTCCGCTCCTATTTCCTCCCGGTGGATCATTTCATACGCCACATTGACCTCGGCCCGCAGGGTCTCAAGGTGCTCAATGCTGCGAATTTGAGGCACCGTTCGTTCCGGCCAAACCAGTGGCCATACTTCGGCCAAATCATGGGCAATGTGCCATGCCCCCCCATGAATACCCTGTTCCAGAATCTCGCTCATCAGGGTTGGGTGGAGCATATCAGCCACCGCTTCAGCCCCACCCAACCGCCACAATGATCCCAAAACCTCAGCGTGATCGGGTGTCACTTCAGGGAGGTGCTGCAAGAGCTTTCGACCCCGTTGGGTTTCCCACAAGCCCAGCATCAGTCGCCAATGGGCCAAGCGCCATCGGTGCTTCTCGATGTGAGCCTTTCGGGTGAGCCGCACAAAGGAACGAGAGTCATCGAGGCCCAGCCAATCGTGAACACGACGCCAGCGAGACCACCCATCGGGAACCTTCAGCAATGCCCGAACTGACCGAAGCAGCCAGGAGACCGGGATCGGTCGAACCCGATTCCCAACCGCCAACATCGCGGCAATCATGGGCTCTTTTTGGGCCAACTCGAGCGCACCTGGGCACCGAGCAATCATGGACAAAGTCGACCATTGAAAGCCAGAAAAATGGGCTCCACACACGGCATCTCGAACCTCTTTGGGAACCTGCGCCCACGCCATTCGCTCGCCGTAGTTGGCCCCCGTGTCAGCCACCGAGAGATCGATCATGGGGGCTGCAGGAACCCATCCTTGGCCGGTGCGCTTTCGCCACGCCTGTGGCGTTGGCCATGGCCGTACAACCAGTGCTTCGTCATCGGTAAATCGGTACAATTTTCCCCGCTCGGCCAACCAAACGGTACCGGGACGAAACGGCGATTCGGACACATCGGGCATACGTTCTCCTGCGTGCAGACACACGCGTTGCTGCGCCGTGTTGACGCAAGTGGGGACCAAAAGGTCGTGTAGAAACCGCTTAGGGTCTGCGTTTTCTGCTGATGGATTTCGACTTCATTTGCGAAATCAACCCAGCACATTCAATCGCTAGCGCACGAACACGCTCACTGGTTTGGGTATCGCTGGCTTCCTCGTGGGTGAGCCGATTTCGTTTGCGGGCCAAGGCCACCAGACCGTTCGCCAAGAACTGAACCTTGGCGGGAGCAAGCCCCACCGACCATCGTTCAAAGCCCGCGACCGGGTGAGGCCCCGCCGAGATCAACAACGCTGTGGCCAACACGGACAGGCTTTGATTGCGCTTTCCAAACCCCGATCGGTTGCGAACCGCATTCCGAAGCGTTCGAAGCAATGATCGCCATAGATCAGTGCCATTCGAGTCGAGAAGGGTGTCGTTCCAGTCCGGTGCCAACACACTCTGCATGCCCCACCACTTGTGCTCGATGTGCTCAATCGCCGCTTGAGCCCCCATGTCGGTGAAGGACAACAGGTTTTTCTTCACGATGCGGTTGAGCCACACTTCCAGGGCTTTGTTCCACAACAAGACTGAACCCGCCGCATCAAAGCCGGCCGGCAGTTGCGCTTGGGTCAAATATAGATGTTGGGCCGTACGGAACGACTCCAGTGCATCTTTGGATACGTTCGCGAGCGCTTTGGCATCAAAGCCAACAATGTCTTTCTCTAAACTTTGATCGATCTCTGCCGCCGACATCGGTGCGCGACCCGGTGCACTTTGAAGGCGGAGTTCGATGAGTTCGAGGGCCAACGGATCATCCGGATTGGACATGGTCAGACGATCCGCGAGGGCGGGTGGGACTCCGCACACGCGAAGGGCCGAAAGACAGGCCGCACGCACGGTCAACTCATCCTCTTGATCCAACAGCTCCAACAAGCGATGCTGTGCGATTTCACCCCCCACAAAGCCCAAGGCGGAAACCGAACAAACCCGACGCTCATCGTCGGGATGACGAGAGGCGTCAATCAACGGACCATACGAGCGCGAACTACCAATCCGCCCCAACGCCATGATGGCGGCCGCAGCAAAGGTGTGCCGTTCATCGGTCGCACGTTCGAGCAAGACATCGACGGCCACATCGGAACGGCATTGGCCCAACAGTTTCAGCGCAATCACTTCCGAGCGCTGGGGCAACCCTGCGCCCAACCGCTCCAGAACCGCTGTGGCGATCTCTATGTGCGGTTCCATGGAACCCGACAAGGCCCGGTTTGCAGCCCTCATGAGTCGAAACAATACCGCCGGGTCTTGTTCATGCTCGATGAACGCCGGGTAGGCCGACAACAAGGCCGGCAATTCGAGTTCACCCATGGAGTTCGCAGCCGCCACCCGAAAGGATGGATGGTCACTGTCCTGCAACGACTGGATCAACACATCTGACATCTCGTTCAAATCGAGGTTGCCGATCACATACAAGGCCTGTTCCTTCTCTCGTTTCCGCTCCGAATCGGTGGTTCGGACATAGTCCCGAAGGTCCGCAACCAACCGCTGCCGGCGCTCGTGTTCAACCGGAATTCGGTTTCGATGATCCCGTCTCAGCATCCAGGCATTTTGCTGAAGACGCACCCACTCCACCCGCATAAATGAGCGCGAATCGTTTTTGATCGAATCCAATGATTCAGCCGCTTCGGCACCAAAGGCATTGAAACGCGCACGCACAGCCTCCGTGGCCACCCATTGGTTTTCGTGGCGCAAGCACTGACCGAGCAAGGTGTCCGCATAGGGTGTGGGAGAATGCAGTCGACGCAAGGCTTGACTGAGCAAGTAGGGGTCTTCCACATACCGTTTCAACACCGCATCCTGAAGCTCTGGAATACCCGCCGCCATCGCCGCCTGAATCAAGTCGGCAGACACCGGATCATCGTCTTCGCCGTCCGAAGCATCGATCAGATCAGCCACCTCTTCGAACCCGGCAATCACCGCATCCGACCCAAAGCTTCGAAGACGACGCGCCAAGCGACGACGACGGGTTGGGTGATGCTGAAACACCGCCTCATACAGGAGGTCCGCAGTTGGATTATCCGCGCCACCCCGACCCTGCCTGGGCTCCATCATTTGATGAAATAACAGCGACAACTCAGGACTCGCATCCACAAGGCCCGACTGAAGGTACTGGGCCATTTCGGGGTGTCGAACCATCGACAAATGTAAGGCCGCTGCCGGTGCCACAGCCGGCATCGATAAGTGCTCAATCGCCAAATCCGTCATGCGGTCATCCACCGCTTCTGCCAACGCGAGATGAAGAACCTCTGGACCAATCAATGCATCCAAAAACGCATCCACCACCCGGTCGCCCGCATCCGGCCAACCGATCTGGGCCAAGGCGGTCAACGCACTTTCCAACAGAGTCGAATCCAGGGTGTCGAGTTCCAAACCATCCAGCCAGTTGGCGATGGCCGCACCCGCGTAATGAACCCCCACATGCCCGAGGGCCTCAACCGCCGCCTGGATGACGCCTGCGTCCTCTTCATCGAGCTCACCAAGCAAGGCTGGCACGACAAATGGCCGGTCCATGCAGCCTTTAAAGCCGCGTAGAACTCGGACCCGCTCTCGGGGGTGCTGCGCCAAGTGCAACAACTCAATCAGCCCGCGTGCCGCCGCCAACCACTCATCGCGGGGGGCCCGGGGATCCCCACCAATCTCCCCCAATTTCCGAATCACCCGTTCTTGCTGCACCGTGCTCGGTGCAGCGAAGTACTGTGCGATCAAGTCTTCAATCAAGGGGGTGGACATCCATACCTTCCAATCCGGGGCGCTCATCATAGACCCCGCAACGGAAGGGTGGGTTGCGTTGTTGGCTGTCCCTTTCCGATGGCTTCCGCCGCACGCTCCAATGAAAACCCATCCATCGGACGATCCTCTCGCACAGCCTCGGTGGCCGCGCGCAAAACCGCAGTTCGAATCTCAGATCCGCTGAGTGGATACCGTCGCGCAAGGCGCTCAAAGTCCACCTCTGTGGCATGGGGTGAGGCTTCAGGCACCATCAAACGCCACAGCGCTTCTCGTTCGGCTTCACCCGGACGCTCAAACTCGACGTGCACAGTCAATCGTCGGAATAGCGCTTCGTCGAGTTGATCGGGAAGGTTGGTGGCCAGCAATACCAAGCCGGGGTGGGTCTCGATTTTTTGAAGCAACAGGCCCACCAGTCGCTCATCGAGACGGCTGGCCTGACGGGTCCCGCGGGCGCCCAGCAAAGCCTCGGCTTCATCGATAAGAATCACCGCCTGCTGGGCACGAGCGGCGCGAAACAGTTGCTCGACCCGCTGTTCGGTTTCACCCACCCACTTGGACATCAGCATGGATGCCTGAACCTTCCGAAGGGGTCGATGAAGCTCACCGGCAATGGCTTCTGCACACAAGGTTTTACCGGTTCCAGGTGAGCCACTGAACAAGCCCACAACACCGATTTCATCCTTTCTGGGACCCCCCAAATCCCACTGCTGAACCAGCATCGCGCGATTCTGGACGGCACCCAACAAGTCATCGATTTCCCGACGATTATTGGGAGACAAGATCACATCGCCAAGACTCACCAACGGGATTCGCCCTTGGGTGTCTTCTTCGGTGAGCTGCGAGATTTGATCCCGGGCGGCTTGATCGAGATGCCGCATCTCGATGCACGGATCATCGGGGGATTCATGGATCGCGGCGGCGAGCGCCATCAGCACAGCATTCTTAAGAAACCCTCCCGTGAGCTCGTATCGTCGAGCGAGATGCCCAAAATCCACATCATCGGCCACGTTGGCCTTGTCTGGAATCAGTCCCCGCCAGATGGCTTCTCGTTGAGACCGTTTGGGCTCTTGAAATGCCACTCGAACCAACACCCGTCGGGCCAATGCCTCATCGAGCTGTTCGGGCAAGTTGGTGGCCAACACGGCCACCCCATCAAAACGCTCCAATTCAGTGAGCAGCAGGGTCATGAGCGCATTTCCATGACGACGACTGCCCATCAGAAGCTCACACTCATCAAAGAACAGCAGCGCTCCCCGAAGCCGCGCCTCACGGAACAACCCCGGCAAGAAACGCTCGGATTCGCGGTGTTCAATGAAGGTGGGCACATCCACATTGAGGATCTTCTTGCCCAAGTGCGATGCAATGGCGTGGGCAGTCATGGTTTTTCCTGTTCCCGGAGGACCATGAAACAGCATCAACGCACCCGCCCCGTACTGGATTCTCTCTTCAAAACCCCATTCCTTGCGGATCTTCAAATAGCGCTCGTGGTGGTCGACCACCGACAAGATGCGGCCCTTGTCATGGGCGTTGAGCACCACATCACTCAAGACCGCACACGGGTCCTCGATGGAGGAAAATTCCTCAAACTCATGGTCGAGCTCATGGCGACCAAGAAGGTGCGAGAACATCCGCGGCACCATGGACACCTCGGCCCCCCATAAATCTTGAGCCGATCGGTAGCGGCCATCGATATTGACCGCGAGAATGTCGTTGGCCCGCAATGGGGCTGTGGACGAAAACACCTGTCGTCGTTCAATGCGCTCACGTAGATTCAGTTCGGCAAACTCACAGGCCACATGCACGGTGAGGTCGGTCCCAAAACCGTCGCCCGAAATCTGCCCATACAGGTGCTCGAATCGCTTTGAGAAACAGGGCGCCATGGCCAACAAAATCAACATCCGCTCAAAGTCATTGAGCCCACAACTCTCCGTCAACTGATCGAGTGCCAAAGTGAACGAACCATGGGCTCGATGCCTGCGCAGCCGTTCATCGAGCTCCACGCGCAACCGCTCTTCTTGCGCGAGCCACTTGGCATGCTGCTGCGCCAAGCGCTTGGGGGAGTCTTCATCCACATTGAATCGATGCCGGTTCCGAGAACCCTTAAACTGCTCGCTCTCAGCTTCTCGCATCTCATGCTCGACGGCCAAGCGCTCGGACCGGGCTTTCACCCAACGCAACTCTTCTTGCGCATACTCGAGGTCATCTGAAAAAGGCAGAAACAGCGCCTGTTGAATCGGATCGGACTGGGTGTTTGGTTGAGACATATCAACCTCCTTGGTGTTTATTGGGTGACCAACACATCGCCCCAGGGGGCTTGAGCGTGTCGGGGAGGGGTGAGCCACAGGACCGGGTAGGGTGGGGGCTCTTCGGGAAAACGGGATGCCAAATCGGTGATGCCCACAAAGAGAGCGGGATTCAGACCACTGTCAGCAATCCAGTCAAAAACAGGACGGTGATTGGTGCCGCCACCACCGGGCAGCGTGCCGCGCTGTAAATAGGCGCGAAGTGCGTGGGGTTTCACCACATCGTGGATGGCCGCATCACACACAATCAGGGTGGTTTGCGGGGCGAGTTCGGCCAAGCGCTCGAGCTGCACCATAAAGCGACCCAACGCCCGGGTGTCCATGCTGCCCGAGGTGTCGACCGCCACCACCAGGTCGCCCGGCTCTTCTCGTTGCAGGCTGGGCGCAATAAAACCGTGGGCCAGCCAGCGGCGATTGGGACGGCGGGAGTCCCATTCTTGTCCACCAAATTGGTGCCCCAAGCGTTTGGCAAGAATGGTCTCCCAGTGAACAGGATCGCCTTCGATGCGGTTGATTACACGCAGGGCTTCCCCGGGAATATTGCCCCGCTTTTTGCTGTTCGACCAGGCATGAACCGCCCCTTCAATCGCCTCTGTGACCCGTTCATAATCCTCTTCCGAAAGGGCGATTGGAAGATGAACATCCACACCTCCACCGTGGACCTGAACGTCCTCTATGGTGGTTTCACCCGTGCCATCACCGGTGTGCAATTGAATGGTCATGGTGGCACCGGGCGCCACGTTTTGACGGGCCAAGCGCTCGTAGATGTTCTCGGCCACCTTCCCGCGAAAGCGCGAATCATGAAGCACACGGACCATGCCCAGCTGCGGGTATTCCCCCTCGGGAGGACCATACAAGGGCCCCCCGGACCATGGGTGTCGAATGTCCATGATCATGCGGTTGATCGCATAGTCGGTCGCACAGTTCCACAGATGCATGTCTCGGCCGTTCCGGCGGGCTCCACTCAGCATCAAGATGTGGCCCAACTCATGCAGCACCACAAACCCCAATTGGGCATGGCTCAAGTGCTGGGTGTGCACTGGGTTGAGCCACACTTCGCGCACACAGTCGGTGGCCCCAAAGGTGGGCAGTGTGGGCGTAAAGGTGACCCGAACCGACATCAGCAAGGAGCCCCAAAAGGGGTGGAGTTCAAGCAACTGAAACCGAATGGTCTGCAGCCGCCTCCACTCGGCATCGCACAAGGCCTGAATGGCGGGCGTTCGTTTCATGCGTACATCCCCGCATGCAGGCCCACAAGCTCCGCGGCCAAATCCCGAAATGCAGGCAACGCCTTGAGCTTCTGCATTACAGGTCGATTCGTCTTGAGTTGAACCAACAGCAGCATCGCGTACTCGCGATCGAGCCCTGGGCTTCGCATAAAGGACACCAAATGCGGCACGTGATCGGTGGTGACCGGCCCTTCGTTTTGAACCCACGCACCAATCGCAGAGACCGCCGCGTGCATAAACGATGGCTCTTGGCTGCGTCCTTTGGTGAAATCGATCTTCTGCTTTCCGTTGAGCACCTTTTCGGGACGCACCCGCTTGTACATCTTTTGAAACCCGACAAAGGCGCGGGCTGACGGACGACCCACACACGCTTCAAGAACATCCACGTGGTGGGCTTCATCGACTTCATCGAGCAACCGGCTGGCCATCTCCCAGGTTCGTGGGCTGGGAAAAATCGTCTCATCGGGTGCCCGCTTGTACAGGGCCTCATCTCCATGTCGACCAATGAAAGCGCGGAGCTCTGGACGAATATGACCTCGCTCCGCCCACTTGATCCAGGCGGGGACATCCACCCGCAGGCGAAAGTGTGCGAAACGGTTGGCCAAGGCTGAAGAAAGGGGTGTGGCGAGCGCATTGTCTTCGGCCAGGTTTCCGGCCGCCAACACCACAGTGTCCGGGTGGAACTGAAAGGGTCCCAAGCGGCGCTCGAGCACCATCTGGTAGGCCACCGCCTGATGAAGACGGCTCACCGCCGCATTCACCTCATCCAAAAACAGAAAGCCCGGTCGCTCGACCAGCTCTTTTACCCACGCGGGGGGAAGCAAGGTCAAACACTCTCGGTCTTGGTCGGGAAAGTACACCCCCGCCAAATCCGCAGGTTCTTGTTGAGCCAATCGAATGTCGATCAACGGAAGGCCGAACCCTTCGGCCAAATCCTCTGCCAATGCAGTCTTGCCGATCCCGGGGTGGCCGAGCACCAACACCGACACACCGGCACGCAATGCACCCGGCAAAATGGTCTTCAACTCTTCATAGCTGTGGCCCTTATTGGGGCTTAAAAAACGTGAACGTGACATGGTGACTCCTCCTTAGATCAATGCGTCGAGTAGTTGGCAGCGCAGGTCTTCCCACTTGAGCGCGGATGCGATGGCGTGTTTGCAGAAACCGCCCGCAGAGGACGCTCCGCCCGACCGTTTCATGTCGGGACAACTGCACGTGGGGCGCCGAGACCAATCGGTGTGAAACTTCACCTCGTAGGTCGTACGCCCCCCCGTGATCGCCACAGTACAGACCGGACTCTTCCCCGATGTGTCGTCGGTACGGGCGAGGTCGTACTTCTTGAGGACGGTCTCCGCAGCGCGTAAAAAACGCAGGTCACGGGCTTGAATGTCGATGTCGATTGCAACCGTTTTGGCCATGTCTCTTCTCCTTGTGACGGTCCAATCTGACCGCCGGCTTGATGACAAGATGACACCCCACGTGGCACGATACGTGCCGCACCCACACAAACGCTCCTGGAGGCCTCCATGGCACGTCCTGAAAACCCATTGGCCCTCAACTTGGCCACCGTGCTTCACCGATTGATGGTCGACCCTCGCGGCTGGCGGGTGGACCGCTTGATGGACGAACTCGGCATCCAACCCCGCACATACAGAAAGTACCGGGGGCTACTTCGGGACCATCTCGAACAACGCATCGACCCCACCGGTGGATGGCGGGTGGTCGAAGTACAAGAAGGCGAGGCCCGCTATTTACGCCTGCAAGTACAGCGCGATGGAGCCGAAGAAAAACAGGGGTTTTTGGGCCGACTCGCGGGCTTTTGGTTGGCCCGTAAGCTCTTTGAATTCTCGGGCGAAGGGGAACTCCGCGATGCGGCTGAAGGGGCCTGGACCGAGTTCATTGCCGGCATCCGGGACAAGCCCTTTTACTTGGGTCATTTACTCCGCAACACCGACCGCATGATTCACTACCAACCCCATGCACCCAAGGACTACACAGGCCACGAAGAGACCCTATCCACACTGATTCGTGCGCTGTTCTTTTCCCGCAGGGTGGAGTTTGAGTACTACTCGGCAAGCCAGGGAACCAACACACCCCGCTCGGTCTGTCCGCTCACCTTGGTGATGTGGCGAAGTGCGCTGTATTTGGTGGCGAGTGAAGAAGAAGACGGCGACCCAAAAGTCTATGCCATTGAGCGCATCACAACGCTCAACATGCTGGAGGATCGCTTTCGGTATCCGGGGCCCCGAAAATACGACCCCGAAGAGTTCTTCAAGGGCTCAATGGGCATCTTTCAGTCCCATGGGGGTGAAGAGCAGCGGG
>Ga0315320_10001742_pt1 | contig 18073 bp, 16 predicted proteins | sample M140m21515metaG_FD_203458 | JGI IMG/M metagenome (GOLD analysis project Ga0315320, IMG submission 203458) | Ammonia-oxidizing marine archaeal communities from Monterey Bay, California, United States - M1 40m 21515 | ecosystem: Environmental > Aquatic > Marine > Coastal | place: USA: California... | reverse complement strand
AAAAAGGTTTAGTACTATTTTTAAACTCCTGTTTAAGGATTTTTGGATCGTCTGGCAAGATGGATGAAATCTTCTGGGCAACTTTTTCTATTTTCCTAAAGTCCAACAATGTTTAATACCTCATTTAATTTTTTTTTTGTGCACCACACTAATACCGATTTTTAAATTAGTTGCATCAATATGGTGCCATCACACCTATTGATTTCTAAATTTTGCCTTATCTGAGGCCAATTCAGCCTGTTTACATGCGCTTGTTAAAGAAGATGTTATTGGTTGGCACGCATGATGCATTAGTACTAATTATATAGTCAATAGGAGACTTTAGTTAGATTTTTTTAGTTGATCACCAGTGATTTTAAGTAATGTTATTAAGGAGGAAATTTTAGTGGATGCGTCGCTAATAGAAGTAAAATACGCAATAGATACCTTTTATTTTTTAGTAATGGGTGCTTTTGTTATGTTAATGGCTTGCGGATTTGCCATGCTTGAAGCTGGTTTGGTCCGAACCAAAAATACAGCCGAGATACTGACCAAAAATATAGTTTTGTATTCGCTTGCATGTACGATGTACCTGTTATGCGGGTACGCTTTTATGTATCCCGGTGAAGCCGTAAATCAATTTTGGCCAGGGCTGCCTAGTATTCTAGGTGGTTCGGACAATGTGGTTGCGGATGTAATTGCGAGCGAGGGTTCAGTATATTACTCAGGGTTGTCTGATTTCTTTTTTCAGGCAGTTTTTGTTGCTGCTGCGATGTCAATTGTATCCGGCGCGGTTGCCGAGAGAATGAAATTGTTTGCATTTTTGGCTTTTGCGGTTGTAATGACCGGATTCATCTATCCTATAGAAGGCTATTGGAAATGGGGTGGCGGTTACCTAGATGAAGCAGGATTTTTAGATTTTGCGGGATCTGGGGTAGTGCACATGTGCGGCGCTGTGGCGGCTTTAGCTGGCGTCTTGTTGTTAGGCCCAAGAAAGGGCAAATATAATGAAGATGGTTCTGTCAATCCGATGCCAGGGGCTAACTTACCTTTAGCTACATTAGGCACTTTTTTGCTATGGTTCGGATGGTTCGGTTTCAATGGTGGCTCTGAGCTAGTGATATCAAATGTAGCTGAGGCAAATGCCGTCGCCTTAATATTCGTTAATACAAATGCGGCAGCGGCTGGTGGTTGTATTGCGGCACTTCTGTTAGCAAAAATACTTTTTGGTAAAGCCGATCTAACTATGGCGCTTAACGGAGCTTTAGCTGGACTGGTGTCAATTACAGCTGAGCCTTTGACTCCCACCCCGTTGCTAGCAACTGTGATTGGAGCTGTGGGCGGACTTATCGTTGTTGTCTCAATAGTACGTCTGGATAAGGCTGGAATAGATGACCCAGTGGGCGCTATATCTGTGCACGGCACCGCAGGCATTTGGGGTCTTTTAGCTGTTTGTCTGAGTAATGGCGATGCGACTTTAAGCGCGCAGTTACTAGGGATAGCTATGATATTCGGTTGGGTTTTCGTCACTTCGCTTATAGTGTGGTATGTGATACGAGCGGTTGCTGGAATACGTATCTCCGCAGAGGAAGAACTTGAGGGCGTCGATAAAGTCGAGTGTGGACTGGAGGCATATCCTGAATTTACACGCCGATAGGATAGAACAACGCTAGCGATTTCTAATCACAGTATTTCTCTTTAGAGAGTGGATCTGAGGACGTTAGGGTATAATTTTTTTAAAGTGCGTAGTGAGATGGTTCTGAGCCATACGGTTAAGGCCATCTCACGGTAGCTAAGATAATTTTAATGATTATTAGTTTTGGAGAAATCTTATGAAATTAATTACTGCGGTTATTAAACCTTTTAAATTAGATGACGTGCGAGACGCACTATCAACTGCTGGAATCCAAGGGATGACTGTCACTGAGGTCAAAGGTTTTGGACGTCAGAAGGGCCACACTGAGCTCTATCGAGGAGCGGAATACGTAGTTGATTTTCTACCTAAAGTTAAACTGGAAATAGCAGTTGATGACGATGCGGTAGATACCACTGTTGAGATAGTAAAAGAGGCTGCCAACAGTGACTCCATTGGTGACGGTAAAATATTTATCAGTGACTTAAATGAGGTGATTCGTATAAGGACTGGTGAGACAGGGAAAGATGCCTTATAGACGCGTCTAGCCGCTTGAGGATTGCGCGTAAAGCTAGGGAGATGCGCGCATAGATGTGTATTTTTTGAACTCGTTATAAACAAAGGGGGAGAATATGTTCTTTCAACGTTTAATTGTAATTTTTTTGTTGTTACCCAGTATCGCCTTTGCAGATGGACTGGATAGTGGCGACGGGGCGTGGCTTCTTACATCTACTGCGCTAGTGTTATTCATGACGATACCAGGTCTCGCCCTCTTCTATGGTGGCCTGGTGCGGAGTAAAAACGCGCTGTCGGTGCTTATGCAGTGTTTTACTTTGACTTGCGTAACTTCGCTACTGTGGGTGTTTGCAGGTTATGGACTAGCTTTTGGAAATGGTGGTGCTTGGAACGACTACATTGGTGGTGGTAATGTAATGTTATCGGAAGTGACCCGAGAGGCTATGAATGGGACCATTCCCGAAACTGTGTTCGTTATGTTTCAGATGACTTTTGCTATCATTACCCCAGCTCTGATAGTAGGCGGTTTTGCTGAGAGGATGAAATTTTCGGCTATTTTAGTGTTCAGCTGCTTGTGGATGTTTTTAGTTTACGTGCCTGTATGTCATTGGGTCTGGGGCGGTGGATGGCTGAGTCAACTTGGTCTCTTGGATTTCGCTGGAGGAACCGTGGTCCATATTAATGCCGGTGTGGCCGCTATCGTCGCCGCGGTGGTTTTAGGGAAGCGCAAAGGATTTCCAGAGTCGCCTATGCCTCCGCACAACCTAACTATGACGGTTACAGGGGCTTCGATGCTTTGGGTCGGTTGGTTCGGCTTTAATGCGGGAAGTGCGGTAGCTGCCAATAATGATGCTGGGATGGCTATGCTTGCAACCCATATTTCAGCGGCGGCAGGGTCGCTAGCTTGGATGGCTATAGAATGGATGAAACACGGTAAGCCCAGTGTTTTAGGTATTGTGACTGGTATGGTTGCTGGGCTTGGAACAATCACACCGGCATCAGGCTATGTCGGTCCGGTAGGAGCTCTTTGTATTGGTATTTCTGCCGGTATTGTTTGTTATTACAGTACGCAGTATATCAAGCGATCTCTGCGAATAGACGACTCTCTTGATGTGTTTCCTGTGCACGGAGTGGGTGGGATCCTAGGTACAGTCCTCGCGGCGGTCTTTATCTCTGAGCAGCTAGGAGGAGTTGGCTATGATGAAGGGGTAGATATGTTGAGGCAGCTCTCGGTACAGCTTGTTGGTGTGGTGGCAACTATTGTTTGGTGTGGCGTCATGACTCTCATAGTTTTGAAAATTACACGGTCACTAACCGGTTTGCGTGTCAGCGAAGATACGGAGACTGCCGGTTTAGATTTATCTGAGCACGATGAGCGCGGCTATAATATGTAGAAAAGTTACTATGGATAGTTCTAGGCGATTTGTCCTATATTGCTTGGGACTATCCTTAATTTTTCTGGAATTTTGACTTTCGGCATATAGAATTGTCAGGAAGTCGAAAATAAAGTTAATATTTGCCGCATGGTCACAGAACCTTCAATCAAAGTCGGACTACCCAACTCATATTGTGTGGTGGGAGATCCTATTGCTCATAGCTTGTCTCCGAAAATTCATTCTTGGTTTGCCGAAAATGAAGGAAAAACCTTTTTATATCACAAAATTAGGGTTGCGAAGGGAAGTCTTAAGTCTGCGATAGAAGAGTTCATTGGGACCGGAGGTAAGGGTATGAACGTTACCGTGCCACTTAAAGAAGAAGCGTATTCGATATCTGATGTTCGCAGTGATCGAGCTGTTGCAGCGGGGGCTGCGAACTTTCTGTCCTTCGGAGATAATGGTGAAATTACCGCCGATAATACCGATGGTTATGGTTTGATTACGGACATATCCCGGAACTTGAATATGGCTTTAAGCGGTAAGGTGGTTTTCTTGCTTGGTGCGGGAGGAGCAGCGCGTGGGGTTCTGGATGGCATAGCAGCCCAATCTCCCTCACTCCTACAGCTCTCCAATCGTACTCTCTCCAAAGTTGAAAAGTTATCCAATTTGATACCTAAATCGTGTCCACGTGAGATTGTACCCTGGGGACAGATGTCTACTACTCAACCCGATATAATTATTAATGCAACATCGTTAAGTTTGACGGGCGACCTGCCCAAAATAAATAGTTCTGTTTTTGCTTTGACTGAACTAGTCTACGATATGGTCTATAGCTCAAAGCCAACTTCGTTTATGGAGCTTGCTTCACGACAAGGTGCTAAAAATGTTTCTGATGGGCTGGGTATGCTTGTGGAACAGGCTGCTGAATCGTACCGCTTATGGAACGGAACCTTGCCTCGCACAGAAAATATAACAGATCGTTTGCGCTCTTATTAGGCATCTCGCCTATCGCTTTATAGCAAGCCATTGTATCGATCCATGAGGTCTGGGAGCCAGGTTACCGTATTTGGAAATGCGGCGATAAGAGTGAGCGCGACTAGTTGTATCAAGATAAACGGAATCACACCATTGTATATGTGACTTGCTCTTACTTGCTTAGGAGCAACTGCCTTGAGGTAAAATAGAGAGAATCCGAATGGGGGAGTTAGGAATGAAGTTTGCAGGTTCATTGCTATTAAAATAGCGAACCACAACGGGTCTAATCCCAGTTGTCGCGCCACCGGCTCAAATATCGGTACGACTATGAAACATATTTCTATAAAGTCTAGGAAGAATCCTAGGACGAAGATAATCGCCATACTAATTAAAATAAAGCCTGTCGCACCCACACCCATAGACGAAAAAAATGTTGCCACTAGCTTGTCGCCCCCCAGAGCCTTGAAAACAAGTCCGAAAGCAGTGGCCCCTATGAGGATCATAAAAACCATGCTGGTTAGTTTTGTTGCCTGTATGGCGCTTTCGCGCAGCGATGATAGTGATAATCGATTACGCATAATTGCGAGTACAAGAGCCCCCGATGCGCCGACTGCGGCAGCTTCAGTGGGAGAAGCAATACCAACAAAGATTGATCCAAGTACGGCGAATATTAGGGCTATTGGGGGTAGTATTGCTTTACTCAATGCTGCAAGGTTTGGAGGTGCTATTGTTTCGAACGGTGGCGCCAATTGAGGATTTCTGTGACTAAGGTACCGTATATATAATATATAGGCCCCAATCAGAAAAAGTCCAGGTATCAAGGTGGCCATGAACATTCGGCCTACAGGGACACCCATAATATCCGCCAGTAATATAGCTACAATACTCGGCGGAATCACTTGTCCTAATGTCCCCGAGGCTGCTACTGCGCCGCAAGCAAGCGAAGCATCGTATTTATGCTTTAGCATAGTTGGCAAAGCTATGACTCCGAGCGTGACAACGGTCGCACCTACCACTCCGGTGCTCGCTGCTAGCATCGCTCCGACAAGTATAACAGCAATTGCTAGTCCTCCAGGACTCCGACCTAAAATTTTTGTTAGAGACTCTAACAATTCTTCTGCGACTTTAGATTTGTCTAAAATAATCCCCATGAATATAAATAACGGAACTGCGAGTAGTGTGAAATTCGTCATTATCCCAAAAATTCTGTAAGGTAGGAGGGCAAATATTTCGACACCCACGGTGAAGGTGCCGAATAAGATAGCGATCGCACCTAATGTGAAAGCAACTGGATATCCCAACAAAAGTGCCGGTAGCAAAACTACAAACATTAGGATGGCCCAAATTTCCATAAGTCTAAGCTCTAAGCTGTGTCTTTAAGTCTTCTGATTAAGTCATTGAGACTCTGCAACAGGATTAATATAAATGCGCATGGAATAATTGATTTTACGATCCAACGATGTGATAGGCCGCCAGGATCAGGAGAAGTTTCTGAATGGATAAAAGATTCTAGGGCAAATGGAACAGAATATACGATGACAACTGAGCAAAAAGGTATCAAAAAGCATAAAGTTCCAAAGATATTTAGTTGATTACGGCGCCTCTCGTTAAATCGATGGCTTTGATAAACTAGATCCAGCCGGACATGCTGATCGCATTTCATTGTGTAAGCTGCGCCTAGGAGAAAGACTGCACTAAAAAGATGCCACTCTAGCTCCTGTAACCCAATTGCTCCATTTTTAAATACATATCTCATCATCACATCAAAAATCGTTACGATTACTAGCGACACCATGCAAGCGGCACTTAGATAGCCGGACCAATTCACAAGTGCTTTGATAAATTGAATTTCAACGAGTGTGGTTATAAAGCTTTTAAAACAGCCTACCATTTTGTGCGTTATTCCTAAAAGAGACGTTATTGATTTTTCTAGCCGAGATTTTATGATTTGCCTAATTTTTAACTCGAACCGTACCGTAACCCAGTAATCATACTGCACATTTATACACATTTGCTTGATATATAGAAGAGTAAACGTTTAGTTAGGGCCCGTAATCACTAAAAAGCTATCGCATTGGTACATAAGTATATGTTTATTATAAGTATTTTATATTTTGACTAAAAATTGACCAATCTAGCAGTAGACAAGTCAAATAACGGCAAATAATTCACATTTATTAGACTTTTAAACAAGGTTATCCACAGAAATTGTGGGTAAATTTAGCAACTCAGTTTTTACTCGGCTCAGGGTGTAAAGTAAGTTAGGATGGGGTGTTAGTGACCCGATACTTCCAGTGTCTCTAGTGCCAGTCTCTCGTATTCTGCTATAGTCAAATTTTCAGCGCGACTTTTCGGATCTATTCCCGCACGCTTAATGACGTCCGTAGGTATAAGAGATTTCAGCGAATTAGCAAGAGTTTTTCTACGAGTAGCGAAAGCTAGCTTTACAATCTTTTCAAAATACACATCGATTTCGGGATTCTTTTTATCATCGATTGGTTGAAATCGGATAACCGCAGATTGCACTTTTGGCTGCGGGCTAAACGAGGCGGCATTCACCTCAAACTTATAGCTGATGTGGGCTTGTCTTTGGGCCATAACTGATAATCGACCGTACGACCGAGCGCCCGCTTTGGCGGTTAGACGCAACGCCACCTCTTTTTGCAACATGAAGATCATTTCTGACCATAGGGATCTGTGTGTCACCAAGTTCATTATCAAAGGAGTTGCTATGTTATAAGGAAGATTTCCAATTATTTTCCATTCAGTCGATTGTTCTCTGAGCATCCCTAGATCGAAGTTCATTATATCCGAGTTGTGTAACTTGAAGGTTGCGATATTTGCATAGTGTTCTAACAAACTTCTGGCAAGATCACGATCCACTTCTATTGCCGTGATCTGGGCTTTTGTACGAACAAGTAGATCTGTTAGAGCTCCCGTGCCGGGACCTATTTCAATTATATGATCTGCATGCTGGGGCTTGATTAATTGAATGATCTGCGAGACAACATAGTCGTCAATTAAAAAGTTTTGCCCCAAGCGTTTCTTTGCTCTAGGAATTGCTAGTCGTTTCAAGAGATCTTACTTATAGTAATCGCAAGTTCGAGTGCCGCCTCGGCACTGCCGGAATCGACATTTCCGGAGCCTGCGATGTTGAGGGCAGTACCATGATCGACCGAGCTTCTGATAATAGGAAGCCCTAGAGTTAGGTTAACGCTACTGCCAAATCCAATAGTTTTTAGCGCGACCAGTCCTTGGTCATGGTACATGGCGACAATGGCGTCGTACTCTTTCCTAGCTTCAATGGTAAACGCACTATCCGCAGACACAGGACCATTAGCGATAATGTCCTTCGTACTAAGCTCTTTTAGGGCTGGCTTAATTATACTTTCTTCTTCTGGTCCTAGATGTCCGCCTTCTCCAGCATGAGGGTTAAGACCACAGATTTGAATGCGAGGATTTTGGATGCCGAACTTTGCAATCAATTCTCGATGTACTATTTCGACAACCTCAACTATTTTTCTCTGATTGATATGTTCTGGGACTTTGGAAAGGGGGATGTGGGTTGTGAGTAGCACTACTCTCAATGTGTCCGACGTAAGCATCATTACGGGTAGAGGGGCGCTTAACCGCTCGGCAATATATTCGGTGTGACCCGTGAACGGGATCCCAGCATTGTTAATTATCTCTTTATTTATAGGGCCGGTGACCATGGCCTCTAGCTTACCGCTCGCGCAGCTGTCCACCGCTTTATCTAAGCATTTGAGGACATAAGGACTGTTTTCTGGGTCAGGGGTACCCACACAATTTGGATTAGGACATGTACTTGCTACTAGTTGCATATAGCCCGGGGGTACATTGACCGCCTGACTGGTATCTCGTAGTTCAATGATTTTTACTTGCTGGCCAATGGCCAATGCTCGTGCGGAAATCACTTCAGGATCAGCAAAAAAAACTATAGTCTCTTCTCGCGGGCGAGTTATCAGAGAAAGCGCCAAATCCGGGCCGACGCCTGCAGGTTCTCCAGTAGTGAACGCTATTTTGGTAACTTTTCTCTCTTTACTATTGTCTGTATTCGACATAGGCTTCATCTCGCAGCCGCCTTAACCAAAATTGACGCCGCTCATCTAATTTTTGTTGGCGAATAGCGCGCCTCGCGCGGTCATGTTTTATCTCTTCGGAACCATCAAACATTCGCTTTTCCACTACTTGTAATATGTGATAGCCGAATTCTGATTCAAAGGGTGGACTAATATTTCCGACTTCAATAGCGGTCATTATCTCATCGAATTCAGGCACCATCTGGCCTTCATTAACCCAGCCGAGATCACCACCTTGAAGCGCGGAGGTTCGATCATCAGAATTATTCTTGGCCATATCTGAAAAAATCACATCTCCGTCAATTTCTAGCCGCATTTTAAGTTGGTTAATTCTGTTGAGAGCCTGTGTTTTGCTGAGGAGAGCGTTGGGTTTGATCAATATGTGTCGAGTCTTATACTGTGGGATCATGAAGTCTTCGATACTTCTCTTTTCGGTTAGTTCGATAATATGATAGCCACTGGGGTTGGTTATAATCCCGCTATGCTCGCCTACTGACAACGTGCTGACGGAGTCGGCAAAAAGGCTAGGGATTTCGCTCCCTTTCCGCCATCCCAGATCCCCGCCTTCGAGAGCTTGTTGTCCATCAGAAACACTGATTGCGACGTCTGCAAAAGGAGTTCCTAATTCTATGGCACGATGCGCTTCTGTGGCCTTGTCTCGAGCTAACTTTAGCTCACTATCATTCGCTCCGCTCGGAGTCGAAATCAAAATATGAGATATGCGGTACTCTTGATCGTCTGCTGCTGTTGACTCATTACGGAGGTAGTTCTGTATTTCTGACTCTCGGACTCGCACACGATCGTCCACTTGAGACTTTCTAAGTTTAGAGATTAATATCTCTTGCCTTATTTGGTCTTTAAATACGTCAAATTCATAATTTTCTGAAGCCAGTATTTCCTTAAACTGCGGGAGAGATAGATTATTTTGCTGCGCCATATCAGAAATAGCTAACGCCAACGCCTCCTCAGTAACCTCAATTTTATTTTCGCTTGCCACTTGTAGTTGAATTTTTTCTAGTACCAGACGCTCAAGAACCTGTCTTTCCAATACTGAGTTAGGAGGCATTCGGGTGCCTTGCTGTTCGATTTGGAATTTCACTTTGTCCATTTGGCTGGTAAGTTCACTTTCCATAACCACGTCCTGCTCAGCTACAACGATTATTTTATCGAGCTCTTCCGAGTCGACGTTAGCTGTCGAACAAAGCATGATGAACGTAACTGTTGCTAGGAGATTACGTCGGCTGGTTAATTTAATCTGTGGTAATCGAAAAATTTGAAATTTATTAAACATATGCGCGCTTTAATTAATTTGTACACGGATTATAGACTAAAATCAGGGAATTTTAGACATTTGGTTTCGGTGTGCGAACCTATTTTGAGGATCAAGTCAAAATTGGCTATTTGCCTCGGGCAAAGAGCGTGTTATCAGAGGGTCTCGGCCTTTCCCGAGGCCGCCTAATCCTCTGAGTCGCACCTGTACAAAGACACCTGTTACGTATTCTGACTGTCCGCTCGCTTTATTCCCATTTAAGTATCTCTGACCGATTACTCGGAGACCCCAGCAGCAACTCTCGTATTCCACGCCGCCGAATGCCTCAATTGTTTTCTTTTCTTCTATCGAGTAACTCCAGAGTCCGATAATAGACGTATCTGGGAGAGAATTGATTGGTAAGCGGAACACCGCATCGGCCTGTTTGATATTGTCTAAATTTTTGTGCGGCGCTCTGGTAAATCTATAAGCAAGTTTAGCGAGCGTATTATTATTTGGTTCATATGCTAGAGAAATAGCTTTCCGCTCGAAGTTTGTCTGCTTGGGATTCCATACAAAGGAACCTGTAATAGCTAAATCTAATTGGGGATTTAGGTCAAATCCTCCAAACAAACTGGACAATGTATTTTTTGAATAAGCTTGATTTGGTAAACTAATTTCTCTTTTCTCTAGGTGGAACACTTGACCGAGATTGAATGCCAGAAATTGTCGCCCTGTTTCTTTGCTAGTAATTCGAGAGTTTATGCCTGCACTTATGCGGTTAGAATCGCCGATTCTATCTCCGCCAAAGCCAGAGATTCCTCCCGAGAATCTATTGGGTAGATACATTGTGTGAGGGTTTATATCCATCGCACCAGTATCAAAAACGGGCAGACTATCTTGATTAACTTTTGGCACATAAGCATAGTAAATACGTGGCTCCAAAGTTTGGAAGAGGTTAAACCCTAAGAGGGAGAAGTCTCTTTCAGCGAATAACGTCGCATCTAATGTTATTATAGGAACGGTACGCGACTCATCTTTATAGACCGAAGCCGGGTCATCATTAAGGTACTCAGTGTGAGAGATCATGAACTTAGGGGTTACGTTAATAAAAGATTTATTGTAGTCGTAAGAGATAGAGGGAGCGATTGTAGTTCTAATACTAGTTAGGCTGTCGTCCCTATTAAAGTAAGTAAAATCCGCCTCAAAATTAGGTTTTAGCGCGAATATTTTAGGTAAATTCTTTTTCCTAAACTCAATTTTTGGCAGTAGTTGGTATGGCTTCGCTCCGGCAGGGAGACTTCGGTTAACACTCTGGTAGGCCTGTGTTAGTACCGACACGTAATATGACTCATTGTCGTATACCAACCCTATTCTTCTGTCCATAAAACTCTGAGAAGATTGGCCAATCGTTGTACCAAAATCTTGGAAATATTGATCGTCCGAAAGATTTGAAAATAGGACATCTATTCGGCCCTTATTCTCAAATATTCGATGATTATGTTCGACCCTAATATAAGATCGATCTTGCTTATCTTTGATCCTGTCTCTTACTAAATACTCCAGATCTACAGAACCCGAGTAGTCGTGGTTTAGATACCTATACTCGGAATCAATCAGCACTCCTCTGTCTTGCATAAAGCGGGGAGCAATCGTTGCATCTTGGTTCGGTGCAATATTCCAGTAATACGGCACTTGCGTATCGAAGCCCGATTCATTACTCGTCCCAAAAACAGGTGCTAGGAATCCCGATTTTCTTTTTTGATTAGTAGGGAAATTAATATAGGGCATGTAAAAGACGGGGATATCACGAAAACGGATGATGGCGTTGCTGGCCGAAGCGCGTTCATTCTTGTGGTCAATTCTAATAACGCTTGCATTTAGTTTCCAAGTTTCATTAGACGCTGGGCAAGTGGTGTACTTGACCTTTTTTAAAATACTTATTTCATTTGCAGAGTCATGTTCAATCACTAAAGCTTTTCCGCGTCCAGAGCTTTCATTCAACCAATACTGACCATCATTCAGCCTGGCAGTCTCGCTCTGGGAGTTAAAATGGAGACTGTCTCCAGACCAAATAGCCCCTTTGCTCCAAAGGTGGGCACGACCTTCTGCATCATAGAGCCCTGTATTTTTATCGTAGGTGATGACTTCGGCACGTATAGCTTGGACACCTTTAATAACCTCGACATTGCCGTGGAATTGACTGCGCCCAGACTCGACAATTCGAGAGGTGTCTGCACGAATCTCGGTACTTTCGAGAGTGATTTCCGGATCTGCATGCATAGGTCTATCGGGTACAAGCTGATTATTCGGGCAAAAATTCCAGACACTATTATTCTTAGACCCCGCAGCATTGGCCACTAGTGGAGCAGAAAGTAGAGTTGCTAGCACGGAGACAGCAAGAATTTTCAGTTTGATGCGTGGTTTGCAAAAAGAGCTTGGAGGTTTAACTTTCTTATCCTTGTTCAGTTTTCAAAGCAAAGTGTAAAAATCGCACAGATTACCCTCAGCTTCAACACGTTATTTGTACCAGTCTGAGAGGCGCTTACTTTGTGTCCAGTGCTACGTCCCTAGCGTACCGATTTAGTTCCTTTATTTATATGAGCTGAAATCTTCTTTATTTTTATATCTACGGTGGGAGAGAGCAGAATTTCAAGTCTATCTTCGTTATTCAAGGGCAGGAGTTCTGCGAGCCTATGTGCGACCCACATAGCATTGTCTAGGCACCAAGGCTTTGGGGGTGCCATTTCGGCTAAACTTTCTAGGACCTCAGACAATAGTTTAGATAAATGAGAAAGCTCAACCTCAGGCATTCCACACTCTGCGTTCATTATTACGGGATCGATTGTTGCAACATTTAATCCATCTTTCCTCTGTTCGCTCTGAATAACCTCGAATAAGGAGGTGCCTTTGGCAATTATATGCAATAAGCCGTCTTCCCCTTGATCAAAAGTTTCTATTTGGGCAAGGGTGCCGATTTTATGAAAACTAACAGGACCACGAGTTTCCCGCCCAGATTTCATGAGCACCACCCCAAATTCCTTTTTCTCTCTTAGACACGCACTGACCATGTCAATGTATCGAGGCTCAAAGATTTTTAGAGGCAAGAGGCTGTCTGGAAACAACACAAAATTCAAAGGAAAAATTGGTACTTCATTGCGTTTAAATATCATATTGTCTCCACTACCTCGATTTGTCGAACTATTCGATTAGGTAAATTTTCTGATGCTCCATTGCTCATGACTATTACACTGTCTTCTTTTTCTGCTACTTCAGCGACTTTTTGCACAATTACTTCAGACTTTTCCGAAATAACAACATGCGATAAGGTTTTTAGAGCATCCGCTAAGTCCCAGGTTAAATTATTTGGCTTCAAAACTAGTATTAGATCGGCGCTTTCGAGAGCTGGAGCTAATGTAGATTTGTGCACACCCATAACCATGGTGTTGGATCGCAGCTCAAGTACTGCTATCAATTTCCTAGTTTTGACGTACTTTTTTATTGCAGTGAGCGATGAAGCTATGGCCGACGGGTGGTGCGCGAAATCGTCATAGACACGAATAGAATTAGGTATTCCAATGAGCTGCAATCTTCTACTAGCATTAGCAAATAATGGAAGTTGGTTTATTACTGGTTGTAAATTCTTTGTGACTAACGAGAGTGCTCCAAAGGCTGCAGCGACATTCCAAGCGTTGTCTAAACCTAATAGGGGTGTGGGAATTTTAAACATGCGCCCATCTCTGTCGGTTATTGCTATTTTTTGTTCCGATAACTCCTCAACATTGATAACCCAAGAATCGGATTGTTTCGAACCAAATGTTTCTGTTTTCGACCAGCATCCCAATTTTATGAGCTTATCTATTTCTGCATGTTCTGATGGAAATATGATCACCGCTTCGGCTGACATTGTTCTTATAAGATGATGGAATTGCTTAGTGATATCCTGGAGAGAATCAAATATATCTGCGTGGTCATACTCTAAATTATTAATAATCAGGATATTTGGTTGGTAATGGATGAATTTTGATCTTTTATCGAAAAAAGCAGTGTCGTATTCGTCTGCTTCAATTATGAAGTAGTCTGATTGCCCCAATCGAGCGGAAACATCGAAGTTTTCGGGGACACCCCCGATAAGGAAACCTGGTTTTAATCCAGCACTTTCGAATAGCCAGGCAACGAGACTCGACACAGTTGTCTTACCATGAGTTCCGGCGACAGCTATTACAAAACGGTCCCGCAGAATATTATTTTTTAGCCACTCTGGTCCAGAAATGTAGGGTATCCGATTACTGAGCACATATTCGACTGCCAGGTTGCCTCTCGAAAGGGCGTTCCCAATCACTACTAGGTCAGGACGGTCATCAAAGACGCTAACGTCGTACCCTTCGGCTACTTTGATGCCTAGTTCATCAAGGATATCGCTCATGGGAGGATAAATCTTGTTGTCACTGCCAGTTACTTTGTGCCCTTTTGCTTTTGCTAGAGTGGCTATACCTGCCATAAAGGTCCCACCGACTCCTAGAATGTGAATGTGCATAAATTATCTCACTAGATCGCTATTTTAGAATAAAAGAAGGTGAGTATTTGCCATAGGCAAAAAGCATATCCGATCGCTATTAAAAAGGCTCGGCCAAATCCGATTTCCATGGCGTGGGTTAAGACTTTTGCCGTTGCGCTAAGATTCCAAATCAGGATTGCAGGCCGAAAAATAATGAGAAGGCTAGGAGGTAATACTACAATTAAGAGGTAGGCGAAAATACCTATGATCGCTCCTATACCCATCAACGCTGAGAGCGTTTTGTTTAAGCGCGCATACTTCTTTGAGTAAAGTAAAATAGTTGCTGTTAAAACGATCAAAGTCAGACATTCGAGTAGGGACAGTACAGCTGCGAGAGAAATTTTTTCGTAATTTAGATTTATCAAAAAACTGACGAAAAAATTCGCCGAAAGTGACGCCAAGAATATACTTCTTGAGCCCTTTAGAGCCTCTGGGGAAGCCTTCAAGCAAGCTATCTCCCAAAAGATACCGATAGTTTTCAACGAGAAAATTTTAACCACATGTTTCTGAAACAGTCTTCTAATAGATAAGTCATTCTTATTTGACGTATCTTACAATTCATTCTCACTATTTATTATAGCTATCGTAAAGATTTTTAAGCGATCGTTTCAGACCGAAAGTTTTTTTTAATATATTCTTCGAGGAGCTGCTTGAATTCGCCAGCTATATTCTCTCCTCTAAGTGTCACATGTTTTTCGCCATCCACGAAAACCGGTGCAGATAAACCTTCTCCAGTGCCAGGCAGACTTATCCCAATATTCGCGTGTTTGCTCTCCCCTGGGCCGTTTACCACGCATCCCATTACGGCAAGACTTAAGTCTTCGACACCTGGGAATTTGTTTTTCCAAATTGGCATTTGTGTTCTGATATATGCTTGGATATCTTGAGCTAATTCTTGAAAAACAGTGCTGGTGGTTCGTCCGCAACCAGGGCACGCTGTGACAAGTGGACTAAATGACCGAAGGCCCATAGTTTGCAGCAACTCCTGGGCTACGATTACTTCTTGCGTTCGATCGCCGCCTGGCTCCGGTGTGAGAGATACTCTTATTGTATCGCCAATTCCTTGTTGCATCAGAATAGCCATAGCAGCTGATGACGCTACTATGCCTTTTGAACCCATGCCTGCCTCCGTTAAACCAAGGTGCAGTGGGTACTCGCATTCGTCCGCGAGACGTTGGTAAACTACAACTAAATCCTGAACATCACTGCATTTGCAAGAGAGGATAATTTTTTCCCTTGCTAGCCCAATTTTTTCGGCCTGTCGAGCGCTATCAATTGCCGAAAAAATCAGCGCGTCGTAAGCAACCTCCTTAGCACTTTTGGGTTGTGGGAGTAAATTATTTTCGTCCATCATTTTAGCTACTAAAGCGGGATCTAAACTCCCATAATTGACTCCGATTCGTACGGGCTTATTATTTTCTATAGCAGTCTCTATTATCGTAGAAAATTGAACGTCTTTCTTTCGACCACGGCCCACGTTTCCTGGATTTATTCGATACTTAGAAAGGACTTGAGCACACTCGGGATACTTTGTAAGCAATGTATGCCCGTTATAATGGAAGTCGCCGACAAGTGGCACATAACAACCTGTTGCGTCGAGGAGCTCTCGTATTTTTGCAACTTTGCTAGCTGCTTTTTCTGTATCGACGGTAATCCGGACTAGTTCAGAGCCAGCGGCAGCGAGGGCTTGAACTTGTTTTGCTGTAGCAACAGCATCTGATGTGTCGGTGTTAGTCATGGATTGCACTACAATTGGTGCGCCGCCACCCACAGCTACTTGCCCCACTTTTGTTTGGGATGACAATCTTCGGTGATTAGAGCCTATAGTAGCCACATTAATTCTCTTTGTATTATCAGCAAAAAATGATGTTTTTCCTATTATACACCTTGGCCGAACTGAATTACTAAAATACACTGTAGATTCTGGTTAAAGGACGCAATATTTGCTCACAATTGTAGTTTTGAGTAAAAAATTTACGTATCCTTGGTCAATTAAAGTTCTCGTGGTTTTAATTATTTTTGGAATGTGTGTATGAAGAAGAGACTCAGGACAGAAGAAGAGTGGAGAGAAATCCTATCTCCCGAGGCTTACCAAGTATGTAGACTGCAGGGAACAGAACCTCCATTTTCTGGTGAATATGACGGGTGCAAGAGTGCGGGTGTATACCGGTGCATATGCTGCGATGCAGTGCTATTTGATTCAGAACATAAGTTTGATTCGGGTTCAGGATGGCCTAGTTTTTTTCGTGCGATTAGTAGTGACACAGTTGAGTTGAGAAAAGATGAAAGTCACGGAATGATTCGAGTGGAAGTAGTGTGTGCTAATTGTGAAGCCCACCTCGGACATGTTTTTAACGATGGTCCGCGACCGACTGGCCAGCGTTATTGCATCAATTCTGTTGCATTGAGCCTTGACTTGGAAGCTTAGTTTTTTTACTCATGTTTTTAAATGCTAAGCCTTCGGGAGAGTTACCCCTGTTTGGCCTTGATATTTTCCACTTCTATCGGCGTACGAAGTTTCGCACGGGTCATCCGATTGCAAAAATATTAGTTGGGCAACTCCCTCGTTTGCGTAAATTTTTGCCGGCAGAGAAGTTGTGTTGGAGAACTCTAAGGTGATATGGCCTTCCCACTCTGGTTCTAACGGAGTTACGTTCACAATTATTCCACATCGCGCATAAGTCGACTTACCGAGACAGATTGTCAGTATATCCCTAGGTATTCGAAAGTATTCTACGGTTCTGGCTAGTGCAAATGAGTTTGGTGGAATAACGCATATTTCCTTGCTTACATCAATAAAATTTCCAGAGTCGAAATTTTTGGGATCCACCGTAGTTGAATTTATGTTCGTAAAAACCTTGAATTCTGGAGCACATCGAACATCGTACCCATAACTAGACGTGCCGAAAGAGATGATCTTCTCGTTGCGGGCAGTCCGCACTTGGTTTGGCTCAAAAGGCTCTATCAGCTTTGCTGTTTGCGCCATTTTTCTTATCCACTTGTCCGACTTTATGGGCAACTTTTTCTCCTGATAACTAGCTTAAGAATTTTCAATCACAATTTTAGGAAATTTTGCTGAAAAATCGCGAGCTCGTAGCGATAGTCGTGCGCTCACTTTTCTTGCAATCTCTCTATAGCTATCGGCAATTTTTGAATCTGGATCTATTGCAACCGTTGGTCGACCGTTGTCTGCCCCTTCGCGGATTGACATATCTAACGGCAAGGATCCTAGCATATCTACTTCATATTGCTTCGCCATAGAATCTCCTCCGCCTTCACCGAAGATATGTTCTACATGCCCGCAAGCACTACAAATATGAACACTCATATTTTCTACTATCCCGAGGACAGGAACATTAACTTTTTCAAACATCTTGAGCCCCTTTCGCGCGTCTAGTAAAGCTATGTCCTGAGGGGTGGTAACTATGACAGCGCCACTTACGGGAATTTTTTGACACAGGGTAAGTTGTATATCACCGGTACCTGGGGGAAGATCAACTATTAGGTAATCAAGGTCAGACCAGTTAGTGTCATTTATGAGTTGCTCAAGTGCGCCTGTCGCCATAGGGCCGCGCCATATCATTGGGGTATCTTCCTCTACTAAGTTGCCGATCGACATGGTTTGTAGTTGATAACTTAGTTTGGGTTCCATCGATTTCCCATCCTTGCTTTCGGGACGCCCTTGAG
>Ga0315320_10001738_pt1 | contig 18080 bp, 17 predicted proteins | sample M140m21515metaG_FD_203458 | JGI IMG/M metagenome (GOLD analysis project Ga0315320, IMG submission 203458) | Ammonia-oxidizing marine archaeal communities from Monterey Bay, California, United States - M1 40m 21515 | ecosystem: Environmental > Aquatic > Marine > Coastal | place: USA: California... | reverse complement strand
AACTATTATTATTATCATCAAAGAAATTTAAAATTAAATCTTCCGTCTTTGTATTTCCAGGACCTCTTCCCATACCAGTAAAAGTACCGTCTATCCATGTAGCACCTGCATTTAATGCGGCTATGGAGTTTGCAAAAGCTAGACCTCTATTGTTATGAGCATGTATTCCTACAGGGCCTTCAAAATTTCTTAACATAACTTTGACTATTCTTTCAACATCAACCGGATCGAGGCAACCAACACTATCTGCAAAATAAATACTGTCCAAATTAATTTCTTTTGATTTGATTGCAAATTCTTTTAATAAGTCTTTATCAACTCTGTGAATTTGCATTAAGTTTACAGAAACTTTGTATCCTTTCTGTATTAGTTTTATAGCTATTTTGTAGGTTTCATCTAATCCATCGGGATAAGTGGCTATTCTGACGAAGTCAAGCCGACTTTCACTTTTGGATTTCGGAAATAAAAAATTAAATTTAGATTCATCGAATTTAGAATTTGTAAATAATTGGCCTGAAAATACCATTACACCCACGTTTGTTGTTTTTTTAAAATCAAACCTATTTAAAGTTTCCTCTGTCGTGAAAGCATACTCACCATTCCATTTATTATTTTCAAAAAAACGGAAGCCAAATTCAATGTTTTTTATCTCTAAATCTTCAGTAACTTTTATATAATTTTTGACAAAATCATCATCAAAATTCCAATTAAGATGGTAGCCACCATCTCTTAGCGTGCATTCGATTATATTAAATTGCATATTTCTATATTAACCTAGAAAATATAAATATATCTCATAGTTTCTTTCACCATTTCAATATAATTCTTATTATCATGAAAAAAATAGGTTTTGTTCCAGCTCGCTATGCAAGTAAAAGACTTCCTGGAAAAGCACTGAAAACAATAGACTCACTTCCAATGTTTGTTCACGTTTGTAAAAGAGCAGAGCTTTCAGACTTAGATGAAGTTTTTTTATTAACTGATAATAAGAAAATTATTGAGGAAGCAAAGAATTTCAATATTAAGACTATATTGACAAGCTCAAGGCACCAAAATGGTACCAGTAGATGTAGCGAGGGATTAAGTAAAATTAAAATAAATAAAAGAGATATCTTTTTAAATATTCAAGGCGATGAACCTCTTATCCAACCCAAAGCTATTAATAAAATGATTAAAAATTTTGACTATAACAAACATGATATTCTAGTTTCAATTACAAAAAGTGTTGAAAAAAATAATATTAATACAGTTAAAGTTGTCTTTACAGAAGAGAAAAAATTGCTTTATTTGAGTAGGAATGATATACCTAGTAATTCAGACAATACGCAATTTATCACAAAAGGTTTGAGTATATTTTCATATTCAGCTTTAAAAAGTTATAAACATTTAAAAATTACCAAACTTGAGAGAAAAGAAAATCATGAGTTGCTTAGATGTATCGAAAGTGGTCTCAACATTTATGGTCAGGAAATCGAAAACTATGGAACTTCAGTAGATATTAGTTCTGATTTAGTAAAAGTCAGGAAGCTCATGAAGAAGGATAAGATTTATAACCGATATAAATAAATCACAATAAAGAAACATAAGTGGAACAGTTTTGGTACAGTTTCAAGTTCCCAACTTCCTAACTTCGCAGTCAATATTTAATTATTGGAGTTATTGGAGGCAGTAAAAAAACTGCATAGATCATATATGAATTTCCTTGTGAAACATATGCAACACAGTTGCTAGAAATAAAAGCGTTTTTACTGGGTTTCGACTTGTATAATATTTATGATGCTTATTGAATTGATAGTTATTTATAAACAATGTGAAAACTATTAATTCGTGTATCGTTAAATTTGAATAAAAAAAATAAAAATGGAAAATAGCAAAAAAGATTTAGTATACGTAGCCATGAGAGGTGACTTAATTAATTCTGGTCATATCAATATCTTGACAAAGGCTAGTTCATTAGGAAGGGTAGTTGTCGGACTTTTATCAGATAAAGCAATAGAAGGTTACAAAAAAGGACCCTCTTTAAAATATGAAGCTAGATATGACATATTGAAGAATATTCAACTTATAGATGAAATAGTAGAACAGTTAACTTTAGATTATTCTGAAAATTTAGAAAAGCTCAAACCAAAATTTGTTGTTCATGGAGATGAGTGGAGCAAAGGATATCAGCAAAAAATTAGAGAGAAAGTTGTTGAAAAATTAAATGGCTGGAATGGGGAACTAATAGAGATTCCATATACACAAAATGCAATTTCTGTAGATTTCAAAGATGAAAAGTTTAAAGATAAGGTAACAAGTACAGAAAGATTGAGTTCACTAAAAAAATTACTAAATGAAAAAGAATATTTAACTTTTTTAGATACCCATAGCCCTTTAAGCGCTCTTGTAATTGAAAATGCAACTTATTCTAACAAAGATAGTGTTACTGAATTTGATGGCATGTGGTTAAGTAGCTTGACGGATTCAACGGTTAGAGGAAAGCCTGATATTGAAGCAGTCGATTTTTCTTCTAGATTCATAACAATCAATGAAATACTCGAAGTTACAACAAAACCAATTATCTACGATGGAGATACTGGAGGGCTTCCAGAACATTTTAGGTTTATGGTTAAAAATCTAGAAAGAGCAGGAGTATCTGCTGTCATAATTGAGGACAAAATAGGCTTAAAACGAAATTCTTTATTTGGAACTGAAGCAGAGCAAACACAGGATTCCATTGAAAATTTTTGCAACAAAATCATTACTGGAAAAAATGCAGCTTTAACTGATGACTTTATGGTAATTGCAAGAATTGAAAGCTTAATTCTTGAACAGGGTTTAAATGATGCACTAACTAGAGCCAAAGCTTATATAGATGCTGGGTCCGATGGGATATTAATTCATAGTAGAAAAAAAGATGGCAAAGAAATTTTTGAATTTTTGAAAAAATTTAGAGAAATAGATAAATCAACACCTTTAGTAGTAGTACCTACATCTTATAATCAATTTAAAAATCAGGAGCTTTCTGATGAGGGTGCTGATATTATTATTTACGCAAATCATCTTTTGAGATCTTCATATCCATCCATGGTTAATACTGCAAAATCGATTTTAGAAAATGAAAGAAGTGTCGAAATTGATGAAAGTTTAATGTCAATTAAAGAAATTTTAAACTTAATACCTGAAAGCTAGAAATTGGAAGTTTATAAGTTTATAGAAGAATTAAAAAAAATAGGTTTAGATAGTTTTTTTGGTGTACCGGATTCTCTAATGTCTGATTTAAGTAAATATTTAGAATTTGAAAATGATGAAGAAATTAAGCATGTTATTACTCAAAATGAAGGCTCGGCTATTGGAATGGCGGTAGGTAATTTTCTTTCAACCAAGAAACCATCTGCAGTCTATTTACAAAATTCAGGATTGGGAAATATTGTTAACCCTATAGCATCTTTAGCGTCAGAAAAGGTATTTTCAATACCAATTTTACTAATTATTGGATGGAGGGGTGAGCCAGACACCAGAGATGAACCTCAACATGATTTTCAAGGTGAGATTACATTGGAGCAACTAAAATTATTAAATATTGATTACATGATTTTAAATACAAATGATACTATCGATTTTCAAAAAATTAAACAAACCTTGGATAAAAATAAATCAATAGCTTTGATCATTAAAAAAAATTATTTTAAAAAAGACACAAGAAAATTTAATAACAACATTAACAAACTTTCAAGAGTTCAAGTCATCAAATTCTTGCTAGAAAAATATCATGAAGACACGATCTTTGTTTCAACAACAGGAAAAACTTCTAGGGAACTGTATGAATTAAATAAAATTTATAAAAGGAAGGCTTTTTATTGTATTGGTGGGATGGGACATGTAAGCTCTGTTGCTGCAGGAATTGCTATGAATAACCCAAGTAAAACAATTGTTTGTTTAGATGGTGATGGTTCATCTTTGATGCATATGGGATTTTTGACAATTGTAGGATCTTTAAACTTTAAAAACTTTCATCATTATATCTTAAATAATTATTGTCATGAGTCAGTAGGTGGACAGCCTACAGTAGGTTCAGAAATTCATTTTGATCAAATATCAGTAGGATCTAACTATGATTATTATCATAAATGTGAAAATTTAGAAGATTTAAACCTAATTTTTGAAAAAAAACAATTTTTTAATAGTACATTTTTTATAGAAGTATTGATAAATACCCATTCTGACCCAGAATTACCTAGGCCTGACAAAAAACCAATCGAATACTTAGATTTTTTTTAAAAACATGACAAGTTTTAAAAAAATAAAAAAAGATAATATTTTATTTATTTTTTCTAAAAATGGGGAAACAAGAGGGTATAAAGAATATTTAATTAAAAGATACGAGTTTCACCAAAACCATATTGTACATATTGACTCTTATCCAACCATTCAAATATTAGAAAGCTTTAAAAATGAATTAAAAGGTATTAAATTTGACATGATATTAGCTGTAGGTGGGGGGAGCGTTATTGATACTGGAAAAGTGCTTTCTGTATTTCTAGACAATCAATCAAATTATGACTTAAAAACAATAATTAATAGTCCAAAAAAATTAGATAAATCAAATAAAATTGAACTGAATGTTTTCCCTACAACAGCTGGTACAGGTGCAGAGGCTACACAGTTTGCAACTATTTGGGATTTTGAAAACAATAAAAAATATTCGTTAGATCATAAATCGCTACTTCCTGAGTACTATTTTTTAGACAGTCAATTTTTAGATACACTAAAGAATCAAAAATTATTAAATCCCCTATTAGATGCTATTTCACATGCTTTTGAATCATTGTGGAACAAAAATAGAAATCATGAATCAATTGACTATTCTTTAAAATCTTTAAAGTTACAAATAGATAGTTTAGAAAAAATTAACTCAGATGACAGTAGTTATAGTTTGGAAAATATGCTGCTTGCAAGTAATTTAGCTGGTAAAGCAATTAATATTACAAGAACTTCAATTGCGCATTCAATTTCTTATCCTCTTACAGCAGAATATAGAATACCGCATGGTCTTGCATGTAGTTTCACGATTCCTAAGATACTACAATTTGTAAGCGAAGATACTGTCATTAATAAAAATATTAGTCTCCTTGAGGATGTCTCTTATCTTCTAAAAAAACTAGATTTGCAAAATAAAATAAGAGCCTATCTAGATGGTGATAAAATTAAAATATCTTATGAAGATTTTCTATCAAAAAGATCAGAAAATTTTATTTTCAAAACCAACGAAAAAGATATCAGAGACTTTATAAATTTAAATACTTAAAAGTCATATATTTAATCTATATATCTGTGTAGTAAGATTAAAACATGAGTCAAAAAGAAAATAGCGAAAAAATTAAAGCAGGAAATAATTTGAGGGGTTTATTAAATGACCTTAAACGAAGACCTGAAGATGCAGCAATAGAGCTAGATTTTCCCATTGAAGAGCTTAATGAATTTCTAGAAGGGAAAAAAATGCTCTCATTTGAATTCATAGCAAAAGCTTGTAAAAAATGGCCTGTAAACGAGCGAGATTTTTTTGTAATTAGAGATGATACCAATTTAGGAATCAAAAAAATGACTAGTGAAAACTCTTATGAGAGTTCAAGGATTATGCAGAGAGCTGGAAGTGATTATTACGAATATAGAGACACTGTTTTGACGACCGTAACAACCTTCAGACCTGAATGGATAAAGCAACTATGTTTTGTAGATGATAACAGTCCAGATAATCCTAAAGTTCAATGGAATAATGGTCATTTTATGCATCAATTTACCTATTTTATTGGTAACGTTAACTTTTACTATATAAATGATTTAGGTGAGAAGTGTGTAGAAGCAATGAACACTGGTGATTCTTGTTATATTACTCCATATGTACCACATTCTTTTACTACTAGAAGAGACAACACAGAACCGGGATTAATTCTAGCCTTAACATTTGGGAGTAATTTAAGTGGAGATAGTCAATTAGAACTCTCAGCATTATCTGATCCTGAACTTGCTTCTAAATTTGCATTAGATTTTGAAAGTCAAGATTTAGCAAAAGGTGCTCTCATAAAATTTTTTAGAGAATCTTTCAGTATTTCAATAGAAGAACTATCTAAAAGAACAAAATTATCTGAAAAGGAACTTAATAATTTTGAAACTGGAAATTTAAAAATTGGATTTGATCAAATTAATACTATCTCAAAAGCATTAGGTATTAATGCGAGAGATTTACTTGTTTATGAAGATAAAAAAGAGAAATCAGTTATTAATCAAAAATTTGAAGATGGATTCACTTGGAGTATAGAAGGAAAGCTTACTTTTGTTGAGCTAGCAAATTCTTCAAACCTGCCTTTTACAAGATCTTTACATATTTCGGTAAATAACGAAGAAAAAACTTTTGAACAACAAATTGGATTGCATCAATATATTTATAATATTGGCTCAACACCAATAAATTTACATACTGTGGATCATACGGAAGAATTAAATCCAGGAGATTCATGTTATGTAAAACCTTTTTTAAAACATAGCCTTACAGGACAAGGAAATCTTCTTTCATTAAGGATAGGAGGGAAAATGAATGGGGATTCTTTGAGAGAGCTTTCTTTTATAGGAAAGGATAATACAAAACGAGCAATTTCAGAATCGTTACCATGGTTCAATGTCAAGGGAAAAAATTAAACTAATTATTATAAATAGTCGAAGAGATACCCTCTGTATACTTTACATCTATTACTTTTCCATTCCACAATTTCATAGCATCGATTAGATTGTCTCTTGAATTCTTTTGAATATTTTCCAACCAATCATCTCCATGTAAAAAAAAATCTAATTTGAACTTATTAGCTACTTCTGCATAATCTATACCGTCCAAAGGGTAAACATAATCTACCATTTTTAAGCACTCTACAACAGAAGCTCTATTTTTATATGAAGTGACAGGATGTCTTTTGTAGCTAATCATCGCTTCATCAGTCATTAAACCAACAACTACAGTCCCAAATTTACTTGCCTCTTTAAGAATATTGATATGGCCAACATGGATTGGATCTGCACATATAGGAACAAACGCAAATGGTCTATTTTCATCATTTTCAAGAAAATTAACCATTAATTTGTCTCCTAATCGTAGTTGTTTATATTAGTTATCTTACTTCTTTTTATAGTTCAGTAAAGAAAAACTCTTATGCTTATATGTGGCCAGAGGCAGAATCGAACTGCCGACCCCTTGTTTTTCAGACAAGTGCTCTACCGACTGAGCTATCTGGCCGTATGGCGGGGACGACGGGATTCGAACCCGCGACCTCCTGCGTGACAGGCAGGCGTGAACTCCAGACTTCACCACGCCCCCGTAAGTGTTGAGTATAATGTTAATAAAATTTCAAACCAATAGTTTTAGCTAGAATAATATGTATATATGAAAGCTACTAGTTTTATAAAATATTCACTAAGATTTCTTTTTCTACAAACATTATTGACTTACCTTAGTTTGTACTATTTTAATAATTTTTTGATATCAAATAAATTTTGTGACTCATGCATTGAAAATAGTTTTCTATTGCAGATTAACAATAATCTACTTCAGGATAGAAATAGATTCTTTTCATTCCTTCCTGAGCAGTTTGTTAGGATTGACTTTTTTATTGCATTATTTGTATTTCTATTTTTAATTGTTCTTTATTCGACTAAATTTTACACTTATGTGAACGAGTTAAGTTTCTCAATTGATAGAAATTATCTTGATGAATATATATCTATTTATCTTTTATGGACGTCAACATTTATAATTTACTTCACGTTGTTTAGGGTTTCTCACTTAATTTCAAGAGGATATTTGTTTGCATATACTTTTATCATTCCATTTATTTTATTGTTATTTAGAAATAGTGAGTTTTTATCTTCAATGCTGGGAAGATCGGTAACAAATGAAAATTCTGTAATTTTCAATATGGAGGAAGACTCTGTTTTTAGAAGTTTAAGAATTCTAACTTTTAGAAATACTATTGAGGAATTCACTAATAAAGATTTAAATGACTCAAGTCAGATTATTAATTTAATTGATAATGTAAATAAGGAAAAAAATGTAAATTTAATTGTTTTAAATTTTAACGATCTTACAAAAATATCAAAGAATCTAGAAAATTATCTAATCAATCTAAATAAAAAAGTATTAATAATTTCAAAAGATCAAATCAAATTTAATAATATTTTTCTTAAAAGAGAAGAGCTGGTATCTAATTACTATTTAACATACTTTAATAATGACATTCAATATGGTTCAAAATACATATTTAAAAGAATTGTCGACATTGTATTGTCAATAACTGCTATTTTTTTATTTTCTATTTTCATGTTTTTAATTTCTCTTTACATAAGGCTTCTTGATGGTGGACCCACTGTAATTAAACAAAATCGAGTTGGCCTTCATGGAAAACAATTCAAAATGTACAAATTTAGAACAATGAAAAATAACTCTCACACACTACGTAAGGATCTTGAAGATTTGAATAAAAATGATGGAGTAATATTTAAAATTGAAAATGATCCTCGAATTATCAAAGGTACTAGTCTTCTTAGAAATCTAAGTTTGGATGAGTTGCCACAATTGTTTAATGTTTTTATTGGCAATATGTCTATTGTCGGTCCACGTCCGTTGTTTGAAGAGGATACTAAGCTTTTCAATCAAAAATATATGCGCAGGTTAAATGTTCTTCCAGGAATTACAGGTTTGTTACAAATAAATGAACGTAATACTTCTGAGTTTGAAATATGGTACAAGTACGATATGGAATATATAGAAAATTGGTCCTTATATCTTGATTTAAAAATAATATTAAAGACACCTTTTTCTTTATTCAGCAAGAAAATAAAAGGAATATAATTTTATTGTGGGTCGGGTGGGAATCGAACCCACGACCTTGAGCTTAAAAGGCTCCTGCTCTACCAATTGAGCTACCGACCCAATAACTATTAAAGAGTACTACATACTCAAAATTTTAAGAAATAAATTAATATTTATTCCTCTTCTTTAGTGTTGTTTTTCTTAATATTTTTATGATTCATGTTGTCACTTGTTAGCTCTATAGATGCTCTTAAACTTTTAGAAAAGGTTTTTAGTATTTCCTTAGCCTCGTCACGAATTTCATCATCTTGAATAGTGGATTCTATATTTACAATTAATTTTTGTATACTCTCGAAAGCCTCTTCGATAGTGATATCAAGAGATTTGTTCAAGTCATTAGCTAGTGATTCTTCATTGTGAATTATCTCTGTGTTATTTTTATCATTCATGGTTTTAATTTTAAATGTTCTAAAACCTTACTTTATCTTTGAATTTGAGATTTGGCTTATTTTTTATCCTCTGCTTTGCCCATCTAGCTGGTGCTATCAATCTGAAAAATGGAGGGAGAAAGGGTCTTGTGATTTTAAGAGCTTTTAAGTTAAAAGCCAATATTAAATTTTTTGTTTTAGATTCTTTTATTCCATATATTTTTTTAAATTCAGGTGGAAGTGTATTAAATGCAGTAAATGCAATAAAGGGCCAAATTGGTTTAATATGTCCTGGAACTGGACCCCCGCCAATTATATCTTTAACATCTTCTGCTACATCAGTAGCCATCAAATAGTCTTTCTTTCGTGATTTTTCCATAACCCAGTCTTTCAGGCCATCATGTGTTTTTGGAATAATATTTTTATCAACTAGACACATTTCTGCTGCTTTAATATTTTCAATATGGTACTGATTTTTCTCTTCATCAGTTAACTTTTTAACAGTTAATTCGTAAAAATATATTGAAGAAATCTGTAAACAAGCATGGACCCAAAGCAACTGTTCATGATCTAACGCATCGTAAATACCTCCAGACACTTCATCTTTTCCTTTTATGACTTCATGAAGCTTGTTTATTCTATTCGCACTTTCATCAGCCTCCTGCTTAGTTCCAAATGTAAGTGAGTTTTGTAAAGATAGTGTCCTAATTAATCTTTTCCAGGGATCTCTTTGATAAAAAGATGTCTGTCTAGCACCAGCAGCAATTAATGGATGGGCTGCATGCATTAATAGAGCTCTAGCACCACCAAATAACACCGTAATTTCTTTATTTACTTTCCACATCATGGAATCGGGGCCAAAGTATCCTGCATCACCTTTCATATTTAAATATTATCAAGTTTTTTAAAAATACGTAAAAAGATTCGGTTAGAAAGAATTTATGTGAATATACTTTAATTTGTTAAAGAATATGAATGAACAAAAAATAATTATTAATTGTGGTCCGAAACCAGAGAATGTTGAGTTTGTCAAAATACAGAATGATCCTAATTTTGTATTTACTAATGATCCAAATTTCAATACCTTAGTTTTGTATGACCAAGAAGGAAACATAGTAAATGTTAATTCTTGGTTAGAATGCGCACAATACGTTGATGGTGATTGGTCTAACAAATTATTATCTATTACAAATTATGAACAGCAAATTTTTGGTTTTTTGGCTTTATTTCTAGTTGGTTACATTTCATATAAAATTAGATTAAGAAAAATTAATGACTAAAAATAAAAATATAGTTTTATTCATTTTATTTTTATCCATTCTTGTATTGCCATTTATCGCTTACAGTCCAGATGAGCCCTTGGAGGGAAAATTTATTGATGAAGCTTCAATAGATTACTACCAAATAAATACCTGTAAAATTGGAATATTTGATGTATTAAAAGAAAATATCAATAATAAAGATTTAATTTATAAGTTTAATAATTATCCTGGAATTGATTGTTATGGAAGTGTAACTGGTCTAGATAAACTTGGGGATAAGTTCTACATATATATTGGATCAAATAACTTAGTGAACTTTATACATCAGTCGTCCTTGTGGATTTTAATTTTATACGCATTTATTGATAAAAATAAGAACGAAAAAGAGTTTTCAAAATTTTCACTTCTTATTGTTCCCTTAATTTTTTCATCTCAATTACTTTCAGAAGAAAGTTTCTATGAAACAATAAGCAAATCCTACTCAAGAGATATGAGTTTGGATAATTTCTTTTTTTTGAGCTTTATTTTAAGTTATCTAATTTTGACAATTATGATCAATGAAATTTTGATTAAGGGAACAAAAAACCTAATATACTTTCTTCCTTTTGCATTCATATTAAACGGAACTTACTTGGGAATGAATATAAATTTTTTCTTAGTCATTTTCTCAATTTTAGGAGTAAAGAGACTTCTCGAATCTAAATTTTTTACAATACCAAATTTTATTTTTATATTGTTTTCATTTAGTTGGATATTTAGACGTAATGATATGGAGTTATACTTTGATGTAGACAAATTAAGGGGGTTTATTAACTCTTCAAACTCAAATAATTCTCTAGTTTTTTGGATATTAGTTTTTTATTTATTTATTAATGGAGCAATTTACTTATATAAGGAAAATATAGAAACAATTGATCTAGAAAAATTAAGCAAAAATTTTCTAATTTCTGGCAGTATTATTGTACTTCTAGGTTTTATAAGTTCACTAAATTCAATACTAAATTTAATTACTTTTTATACTTTAGGTTTAAATAAATATGCAATGCGCACAATGGAGAGTGTTGAGGGTAGTGCTTGGAGAGGAATCTCACCAAGTGCAGAGCTTGTTGGTGAGTTCTTTGCTTTTGTACTTTTATTTTTTGGGTTGCTTTTAATAAAATATAAGTATTCAATATCAAAAATATATATTTTATTTATTGTGGTTAATTTATACGGTCTATATAGGTCTAATAATAGATCTGCAACTATGTTGCTTTTAATAATCCTATTAATTTTCTACATTAAAGAAAAAAAATACTTTACAAGAAATGGTTATTTACTAATCGCTGTAATTTGTATTATTACACTCGCTCTCTATGTGCAATTTATATCTGACTATTCCTATAAAGATTCAGCGCAATTGTTGCTAGTCGAATCTCTACGAAATTCTAATATAACTATTGATTATGACTATAGCTCTGGTTACGTAGAAAAGTTTTTTTTAACAGAAGACTACGGCACTTTGGTTAACTCATACGACAATAGTTCGAATATTTCAACATCTCAAAGAACAGTGATTGATTATTTTATATCTGGGAACAATATTAAATTTTTACCAAACCCTATAAGTGTAATAAGTATCATATCAGTTGTAATTAATAGGTCAGAAAAGTGGGGAATCTTTTTAGCAAAATACAATCCTGACACACCTTCTTTCTTACTTGGATATGGACCTCAAAATTTAAGTTTTTATGAAGGTGGACATGCTGTAAGTCCAAAAGTTTTAGGACTAGTATTACCTCACTCATCTTTTTTAGTATCGATAATATTTTTTGGATTAATTGGAACTCTAATAATTCTCTATTTAACCTTCCGAAGAAACAATAGTAATGTAATAAAAAATGACTATTCAAATTATTTATTAGTCTTTATAGTAGTTAATTTTATTAAAAGTGATTCGTTGCTGTATCACAACGGAATATTGTTATTTTTATTTATTGTTTTCTTATATAAAAGGAACGAACATTCTTATAGTGAATTCAATTTAGAATAGATACCAGATGAAAAATATTTTTTATTTAACATACCAATCTTTTCCTGCTGAAACAGCTAATTCATTGCAAACTATAACAAATATAAAATACTTAGTTAAAAATGATGTCAATGTGAAATTAATTTTTCCTTTAAGGGAGTCATTGAGTGATGACAATATTGAAAATATTCAAAACTATTACAAGGTATATGAAGATTTTGAAATAATAGGAACTAAACACTCATTACCATTTGGGAAATGGAGAGTATTTAAAAAGTCTGTATATATTTTCAGTCATTTCTATTGGTCGCAAAAATGTGTGAAGGATGTTTTGAAAAATTATGAGCTACCTGATTTCTTTTTTACAAGATCTGATTGGATACTCTTTTTTTTAGCTATAAGAAATCAGAAAGTTGTATTTGAATGTCATCAGTTATCAAAAATAAGAAAAATAATAATGAGGTATGCTGTAAAAAAAGATTCGGTAAAAATTATATTTCTAAATGAAGAAATGTTTGATGATTCCAAAATCAAAGAAAAATTTAGATTTAAAATCTTATTCCAGCCTAATGGTTTTGACGAAGAAATATTTTTTAATTTCAGAAAATCCAAAAATAATGATGACAAGAAAACTATTATTTTCGCTGGAAATCTTTCCCGTTTTAACGAAGATAGGGGTTTAGATACTCTATTAAAAGCTTTTATGTCAAAATCTTTTCGGGACAAATATAATTTAAAAATTATAGGAGGACCAGATAAAGTTAAAGATTCAATTTCTACATTTGTTTTAAATAACAGTCTTAATAACAGTATTACAATTACAGGAAGAGTATCTAGAAATGAAGCTATTAAACAAATGATCAATTCAGATATTGGAATCCTTACAAATTCTGATAAAAATCAACATTCATTTAGACATACATCACCTCTCAAATATTTTGAATACCTTTATGCTGGATTAAAGGTTGTAGCTTTAGATTTTCCCTCGCATAAAAAACTACCATTTTCTAAAAATATTAGTTTCTATAAAGTAGGTGATGTTGATAGCTTTAAATTGGCAATTTTAAAATCATCGAAGAGCAGAATCATACCCCCTGAAGAACTTTTGGAATACTCTTTGGACCGTAGAGTGAAAAATATCTTAAAATTTATCTCTTAGCACGCCTGGAGGGATTCGAACCCCCAACCCTCTGATCCGAAGTCAGATGCTCTATCCAGTTGAGCTACAGGCGCATGAAATAACTTATTCATCAAATATTTCCAATGTATTTATATACTAGTTTTAATAATGAATACTGTAAAAATCCTCAACACAACAATATCTGAAACATCTTTAGTTGAAGTTTCTAATATTTTAAATTCTAAAAACTCACTAAAAGTAGCTATTTGTAATACGAATACTGTCGTTAGGAGCTACAGAGACAACCAACTAAGTAAAATAATTAATTCATTCGACATTAAGACACCTGATGGTTTTCCTATTGCAAAATCTTCATCGATTCTTTACAAAAATGGTCAAAGCAGGGTGGACGGATATAATGTTTTCCTCACAACAATTAATGATGGGCTTAGTAGAAATACCAGTCATTACTTTTATGGAAGTAATGATCTTGTCTTAAAAAAATTAATTGAAAAATTAAAAAATGATTTTCCTGATATAAATATAGTCGGTTCTTTTTCTCCCCCTGTGGGTACCTACGAAAAGCTCACACAAGAAGAATACGTTAAAGACATTGTTGATATAAAGCCAGATATTGTATGGGTATCTCTTGGTTTTCCAAAACAAGAATTATTCATTAATCTCTTTCAGCAAAAGTATTCTGTGGGATCTAATCTTGTGGGTATTGGTGCTGTCTTTGAATGGGTGGCAGGCACTAAAATAAAAGCTCCAGAATTTTTAGCAAATTTAGGACTGGAATGGATATTGAGACTCGCTCAAGAACCTAAAAGGTTATTTAGACGTTACTTTGTAGACAACTTTTTATTTTTATATTTAATTACTAAACAATATATTTCTAAAAAGTAAGCTGATAGCATTAAATACATAAAATGAATTTATTAAAAACAGTTGTAGATGATCTAGGTGAAATTCTAAAAAAAAATGGCATAAATGAAGCTGTAGATATCCGCATATCAAGTATAGATAATTATGATTATCAAATAAATAACCTTGTGAAACATCAAAATCACCCTAACCTCGATTCCGTTAGAGAAGAAATATCTAGTTCATTAAACTCATCAGGCCTTATTAATATTTTTGATTTTGCAAAAAATTTATTTATAAACATTCAAATTAATGCTGAATCAATAATCGGAAATCTTGAAGGTGTTAAAAATAATGTTTTAAAGGATAAAAAAGAAAGCGTAATTATAGATTACGGAGGTCCAAATATTGGTAAACCACTTCATGTAGGTCACCTTAGGCCATTAAATATTGGAAGAAGTGTCTACTTGACCAATAAACTCATTGGAAATGATATAAAGAGCGACATTCATCTTGGTGACTGGGGAATGCCGGTTGCTCAAATCATTACTTACTGTGAGTTAGAAAAGTTCAGTTTTGATGAACTTACAATTGACATGCTAGAAGAAATTTATCCCAATGCTTCAAAAAAATATAGCACTGATGAGCAATTTAAAAAGAAATCTCAAGAGACTAATAAAAAATTATCTTCCGGTGAAAAAGAAGTGTTTTCTAATTGGAAGAAGATTAGTGAATTAACATTGTCATCACTTAAAGAAACTTTGTTAATTTTAAATCACGATTTTGACTACTGGTGGGGTGAAAGTTCTGTAAATGACTTGATACCAGATATGTTACAAAATTTGGAGATTGAAGGCAAAATAGAAAAAGATAGTGGTGCATTTATCAGTTCTCAAATCACCGATCCAAGAATTCTTATTACGAAATCAGATGGTTCATATCTATACATAACCACTGATCTTGCTACTGCTCTGTTAAGAAATAAGGAAATATCTCACGAAAAAGTACTTTATGTAACTGATAACAGGCAAAAGTTACATTTTGAACAGCTATTTGAGTCGCTCTCCTTCTTTGATTTCCCATCAAAAAAATATGCGCATGTTGGTTTTGGTACAATAAACGACTCTAACGGTAATCCACTTAAAACTAGAGATGGTGGTAACTTAAAATTAGTTGACTTGTATGAACAGGCTTATAATTATATTCAAAAGATAAACAGTACCTTATCTGAAACAGACCTCCACTGTTTAACAAATACTGTGCTTACATACAGTGATTTGATAACAAATAGAAAAACAGATTACAAATTTGATTTAGAAAAATTTACAAGTGTATCTGGGAAAACAGGTATATATGTCCAATATGCTCAAGTAAGGGCTAAAAAGTTGATTGAAACTCTGAGCGAACAAAAGCCAACCCTTCAATTACCACCCACTCCTTTAGGACCTCTTGATAGAAAGCTGACTATCGCTTTAGCAAATATAGAATTCCATCTCGAATTAAGCTTAAAAAATAATGAACCTCATCATCTTGCGAATTATTTATACGATATAAGTAATGCTTTTAACACTTTTTACCAAGATTCAAACATTAAAAAGATAGAAGATACTGCTGAAAGAAATCAAAAAATTTTTATAACATCTCTCTTTATAGAATATTCTCATTTAGTGATGTCATGTTTAGGAATCATACCTGTAGAAAAAATGTAGCCTCATAAAAAAATTTGTGACGTAACTACCCAAAAAAGTAGTGTTATGCCATAAGAAGCTCGATCAATATAAGGTACATTTTCTCGCAAACTGTGCTGAGCGAATAAGACAAGAGGTATTGCAATAAATCCAGAAAATGAAACTGCTCTCACAATAGACTTCAAGTCATAAAGAATTAGTGTTTCCTCACTTAAGAAAAGCTGAAAAACTAATAAAGAAAATAGTGAGAAAAGGATTACATATAGAATATTCGAAACTAAATCCTTGAAACTAGAATTATAAAGTTTAAATACCTTCAAAAACTCTACTGGGATAAAAAGTAAAAAAATTGTCACAAAAAATAATATAAGAAACCAGAATAATCCCTGACCATTCCAAGAAATTATTCTTGAGTCAACAAAACCTGTTGATTCTAAAAGTAAGTAAATTGAGAATCCCCCTACTAGTGAGCCCAAGGAAAATATATAAAGACCTAATATGGAATAAAAATTTTTTCCTTGAAAACCTAGGTCAAGATTTCTAATTTTTTGATTCTGCATACAGTCATATATTAATATTTAATTGATTAAACTGGCTATATATATGCAATTAATTACAACCCCTAATCCAAATGCTAAGAAAATCGAGATTGAACATGGGCTAGAAGTTGGTACGGTAATCAAATCTCCTTCTAATAAAAATAATAAACTTTGTAATCAATTAATTAGTGTTTCAGGTGTCAGTACAATTTTTGCTGGTCCTGGGTTTTTGACATTAACAAAAACAGAAGATGGTGACTGGGATTCAATAAATGATGATATTGTCACCCAACTTGATAAACTGTAAATATGGAAAACTTTAACCCAGATCCTAAGCCCGGTAGGCTCATACTGCCTCTTGTACTTATTGGGATGATTGCAACAACATACACTTTTATTAATAGAGTTACTACAAATAACAATCTTGAGGTTATAAATATAGATAATAATACTCCGCAAGAAGTTGTGACAGAAGAGGTTGTGGTAGACACTACTACGTCTTCTACAACAACTACCTTGCCTGAAGGTGTTGTTACATACCTGGAAGAGATACAATCTGAAAAAATCCAATCAGTTGAACTAGGTAAGAAAGTACTAGAAACTAACCAAAGGTGGGATGATAAAGATACAACCTACCAAGAGGCTCAACAAGAGTTTGAGGCATTTATTGATGATGCTGAACAGTTTGTTGCAACTGTAACGAATCCTGGACCTCCAGAATCAAATGCTAGTTTGGTTTCAAGTCATGAAGAGTTAAAAGTATTAGTTAGCCTCATTTATGAAGATACAAAAGAACTCTTAGAAGGTTTGACCGCGCCGGATACTGGTGAGAGGCGTTCTAGTGCCTTAAGTTCGTTCAATAATAACTTAGAATCTTTCCAACAAAAAATTGAAGAAATTATTTCTTCATCAACTTCTAGCTAGTAGCAGCTGAACAAACTGTATCAACCATAAGCATTGCAATAACATATGGATCAGCATTGGCATTAGGTCTTCTGTCTTCAAGATAACCTTTTTTATCAACCTCTACTTGCCATGGAATTCTTATTGAGGCACCTCGATCACTAACACCGTATGAGAAAGTATCATATTTTTGTGTTTCATGTGCACCAGTGAGTCTATCTTCAATAGCTGCACCATAATTTTGTACGTGGAGTTCTGCATTTTTACCAAGAGCCTCACAGCCAGCAACTACGGCATCAAATCCACCATCTTCTCTCATTTGTTTTGTTGAGAAGTTGGTATGCATACCAGCACCATTCCAATCACCTTTGACTGGTTTTGGATCTAATGTTGCAGAGATATTGTAATCCTCAGCAATTCTATAAAGTA
>Ga0315320_10001736_pt1 | contig 18082 bp, 21 predicted proteins | sample M140m21515metaG_FD_203458 | JGI IMG/M metagenome (GOLD analysis project Ga0315320, IMG submission 203458) | Ammonia-oxidizing marine archaeal communities from Monterey Bay, California, United States - M1 40m 21515 | ecosystem: Environmental > Aquatic > Marine > Coastal | place: USA: California... | reverse complement strand
CTCCACCATCATTACGAATACCCCAATCCGTCCCTGAATCACTATTTATATATTTATTTAAGGCTTCGATTTTTTTCCCGTAATTATTTTTTTCTGGTTCCTTCAAGGAATTGATGAACTCTCTTTCAAAAGATGCGTCCTCTTGAGGGGGTCGATCATCCGAAGAATCCTTTTCAACAGTAACTCTATAACTCGGGCCTTCACATTTTCCCCCGGTTCCCTTTCTACACCATTCAATTCCTAGTGGTTTTCCCGAACTTGGTGTTGTGGGTTCTATGTCTCTAACTACTAATTGTTGTTCTGGTGATGATGACGATGGTGAAAATGATAGTGGTGGTGATGGTGAATATTGAGAAGGTGACTTTGCTACTTTTGCTTCGCTTGCTGTTGTTGCCATAATTATATATATATTATAAATATAATTATTCTAAATTAAATAAATTACGCAACAGAGTTTAATGATTGTGCATATGGGTTGTTGGCAAGCGCTGATACCATAGTAGGATCAGCACGACTATGGTTATCAAAACTACCTCTATTAACTTTATAAGATTGTTGACCAATAGTAGTTATACTAGGTGTTTCAAATGGCATATTTGGTGAATTAAATTGTCTACCGCAAATAAGTGGTTCTTTACGAACATTTACGTTCATATTATTATTAACAAGTTTCATATTACCAGGATTTGTTCTATTTACAGATAACAAATCTTTATTGTTAACGCGTTGATTTTCATATGACTCATAATTTTGTGGTTTAGATAAACTAGACATTCCACCGGGATTAGCATAATGACTATGTTGCGTTGATGTGCGTTGTTGACCTTTTAAGTCAATATTAGCAACAGCATAACCACCATCATGCGCATGCATACCCATAGGAATATATTTATTCACAACATGTTGTTCTTTAATAGTGCTTTTAGGCTGCTGATGTCGATTATAAAGTTTTTGTTGTCCAGGTCCCTTAGCATTACCAATAGGTCTCATATTACCAATAACGTTAGTTTTTCTTGTGGGTCTTAACATATCCATAACAGGTGCTGTAAGTGCTTTAATACCACGCCCAATATTACCCATAGTATTAGTTTGTCCAGTGAGAGATCTAGAATTGGGGAGAGCACTGTAACCGTCTCTACCATAATCATTTTTATCAGAGTCCCAGACATTGGCTCTAGAAGCAACACCAATAGGATCGCAGGGTAAGTCCTGACGTTTATCTGGTAAGTAGTTAGGTTTAGTGTATATTTTATTATTATTTGGATCAGTTCCGGCACCATAATAAGAAGTAGATGTATCTTCTCTGTTTTCATATTTCAATAATTCTTCAGCTCTATTTGTGGGTGCTTTTTCAAGACCAGTTGTAGTAAACCATCTATCAGGACAATTTTCATAATATGTATCAGGTCGTCGTCTTTCTACAGCTCCTTGAATTCCTCTACTTTGAACAGAAGCTTTAGCACCTAAAAACTGACCTTTAAAAGACTTTTTGGGATTTGTTTTAACACGTAACTGATCAACATTTTTAGGCATCCACTGATCACGAGCACTCATACCAGCGTTAAATCCTCCAAAAGATTCATCATTATAACCACGATTAAGACCTGGTCCAACTTTAACATCGGCAAAAGGTTTAACCCCAGAAATTTTTTGGGAAACATTCATACGACCTTGTAAGAAATCACTATGATTAGCCATACCATTAGTCAAATGCATATTTTTTTGAGGTTTAAATAATGGAGCAACACTTTTTTTACTTCTTTGTTGAGATCCTGACCCAGTATAAGAATCTAAAATACTTTCAGTAATCTTATTTGTTTGTAAAGGTTGCCTAACTTTAGAACCGAACCAAGGAACCATATTATTGTGACTAAAATTTTTAGTGTCAACAGATTCACCAGTTAAGGAAGTAAAATCCCTATTTTTATAATTTTTTTCATTTTGTTTTTGTTGAAAAGTTTGATCAAAATATTTTTTGGTATTATCTTTTCCACCATCATATTTTCTAACGTTATTAGTTATAACTTTATTAATAGTTTGATTTTCAAGTTTTGTAGGAAAAAACTTTTTACTATAATTTTTAGGTATAAGTCCAGTATTCCCCAAACTACCTTTTTGTATATTTGTATAACCTTCATCTTTTTTTTGATTAGAAATAATCCATAAAAATCCTAATCCAACTGCAGGAACAAGAAATTCTGCCATCTTTAATATATATAGTTAATATATTTTCTTATAAGTTTATTTTTCGCCTAAATAGAAATAAACTTATAATAATTAATTTTTACATTTTTGAGCATCATATTTATCTCTTTCTAAAATTCTGGAACTTAAATTATTATGAAAGGGTATGCACACATTTTCTTGAGGATCTAACAATAATGGGAAACGCCTTGATTGTTCTAAATCTCTATACATCCAAGAAGGGTGTGTGGCACGTGACTCATCAGTATATGGTAAATTTTTAATTCCATAATTTTGTGAAACAACTTTATTGTTAATATTATTATTATAAGGAAATTTTTCCTTTGTTTGATATTTAGAAATACCACTATTTAATCCAATTAAATCACTATCAATATCAATAGGGTGACCATTTCGAACACTCATCAGGTTTGCACCCCATCCTTGTAAACGAATTTGTGGATCATTAACAAAAGGAAGATATAATCCTTGACCAGGTGTATCCAACATATATCTTCCAGGACCAGATGATTCTTGTAATTTTTTTTCTGTTCTACATTTATCGTATTTATATCTAGTAGATGCCATAATAATATATGTAATTATTTTATTTTACATATATTTCCTAAAATCGTATTTTAAGTATGAATTACTTATTGTCTTTCGAGTATATTAACAACAGCTTCAACGCTCATTTGATTTTGTCTTTCTCTGATTACTTGATCTCTTTGAGTTCTAGTTCTTCTTTTACTATAAAAAACAGAATTTGCTAAACTAGAAAAGTTGCTTTTTTGAGTGTTAGATTGACTGATAATTGCAATGGCACCTCTCTCAGCATTTTCTAAATTTCTAGTAACATTTGATTTCTGAATATAACTTGTAACATTTTCTTGAACAAAACTTAAGTTTTGTCGAATATCCTCATATTGTCTAACAAAATCAATATTAGCCCCTGAATTCCCAGTTGTAGTAAAATTACTGGAAAAATTATTATTTGAACGATTTGCGTTGTTTGTATTAGAAAATGAAAGTTTACTTTTACTATTTTGAATATTTACTTTTCTTGAAAATACAGAAACACCATTATATCTTAAACCGGCAAACTGTTCTAATATATTTTTAATATCTTTTTTAATTTGATGAATTTTATGTAAATCAGAATTATTTAATTCTCTACCAGTTTGTGTCATAGACAACCATAATTCTTTCATATTTCTAATTTTTTTTAAAATACCATCGTTAGAATCTGTAATCATTTTTTCAACAGCATCTAACAATTTTTTTCCTTCAGAAAGCTGTCGTTCTGATTCATTTAAGCCTTCTATTTTTGATTGAATATTAACAATTTGTTTCGCAAATGCATCAGAACCTTGTGCAGAACCACTGCTATTTGTTGATGTGGCGTTTCCTCCACTACCTTGTTGTGAATTAGATCGATCCAAAAGCTTCATGGCCTTAACTAATTCATCTCCATTTTTACTTAAGTTAGCTAAAGAATTAGATCCTGGTTTAGTATCAAAATTAACGTGAAATATAGGCATTATATAAAATAAAAATATTTTTTTTTTTAAAAATCTTCTAAATATGTAATGAATCCACAATTAATTTATATAAAAAAAACTTTAAAAAAAGATCCATTAAACATTTTTTCAATCCCTCATCAGGTTAATAATTATATATCAGTTATTACATTATGGAATAACTATAAAAAATATTATAGAAGAATAAATGATAGAACGCAAATTTACCGAGATTATAATATAAGATGTATATTAAAATTTCATTTAGAAGATTCAGAGCATATTATAATGTATTATAGTAAAAACCAACAAGAAATTTTATTGTTATGTAAACAAAATAATATATATTTTAATTGCAAATTACCATATATGACATTCAATAGTAAAAAACTAGAAAAAATGAAAAATACCAATTTTGTATGTATATATAAATAATTTAAGTAATAAGTTATTATTTAAATTAATTTAGATTTGAGTTCCATCAAGTTTAAAGTTAGATGGATCGGCGGATTCCTGACACAAAACAAGAAGACCACGTGATCGGAAAGTATTATTAACGGCCATATGAATGCGGAATTCAACATTGCGAACACCTGGAGTGCTGTTTTTAAACATAATGGAGAGAATCAAATTATGAGTGTAGTTAGCAACATCTAAATAATTTTGATCAGCACCGCCATTACCCATAGCAGCAACAACAGATGCTTCCAACCCACTTGAATATAACAATCCAACAGCAGAATCTGCATTCGTTGCTTTTAATCCGTAATTTTCATCAAAAGCGGCTGCAATTTCATGAACAAGAGCACTCATGGAAAGAGAGCAAGAAGGCTGCATTTTACCTTGAATTTTAAGAACTTCTCCTAAACTATGAACATCTTGTAATTGATTAACAACATTCATATAAGAGCATGAATCCCAAGCTTCATGTGGGAGACCTAAATCAAGAACAACAGAATCAATAACATCATTCAAAATGGAAACTCCAGAAACAGAGACAGGAGTTGAGTTATCAGTGCGACCTCTATCAGTTACGTGAGTAAGAGCTGATCCAGCCTGAGGAACACCATTAACATGTTCTCCTGAGACACCGATCATAGTAAGCATACGTTCGGCAGTTGTAGAGACACCAAAATCTCCATCACCACCACCATAGAAAGATTCAGCAAACGAAGACCAAGACAAAACATTGGCGGCATTTCCAGCGCCTCCTAACTTTGTCTGCCAAATATCAGAACCATCAGCAGATGATCTAACTTGACGACAAAGAGCTAAGTCAATTACATTATTATTTTCAGTTGTAATAATATTAATTTCTGACGGCACAATACGTGCGAAAACAATTGCAGATGTAGATGATAATCCTGGCATATATATTAAGAACATAGAAAATAATTTAATGAAATATTATGTTTTACTAAATTATTTAAATTTGAGTTCCATCAAGTTGATATTTTGCAGGATTTGCAGAATCTTGACAAAGTGAAAGGAGTCCACTGGATGTAGAAAAATTATTGACAACCATATGGATACGGAATTCAACATTACGCACACCCGGAGTGCTATTTTTAAACATAATGGAAAGAATAAGAACGTGTGTATAGTTAGCAGAATCTGGAACATCAATACCCCCAGTAGAAGGTCCCATAGAGCGAACAATTGATTCTTCTAAACCACTTGAATATAAAGCACCAACAGCAGATATAGCGTTAGTAGCCTTCAATCCTTTATTTTCATCAAAAGCTGCTGCGATTTCATGAACAAGTGCACTCATGGAAAGAGAGCAGGAAGGTTGCATTTTACCTTGAATTTTAAGAACTTCTCCTAAACTATGAACATCTTGTAATTGATTAACAACATTCATATAAGAGCATGAATCCCAAGCTTCATGTGGGAGACCTAAATCAAGAACAACGGAGTCAATGACATCATTCAAAATAGAAACACCTGAAACAGATACTTTATTGGTAGCGGCAGTAGTTGTTGTTGCCGCATCATTATTATCCGAAAGATCTGTGCGGGCTCTATCTGAAACGTGAGTAAGAGCTGATCCAGCTTGAGGAACACCATTAACATGTTCACCCGAGACGCCAATCATAGTAAGCATGCGTTCTGCCGTTGTTGACACACCGAAATCACCATCACCACCTCCATAGAAAGATTCGGCGAAAGAACTCCATGATAATATGCGCGCAGAAGTTCCTGAATTTGCGGTTTCAGCAAGCTTTGATTGCCAAATATCCTTACCACTTGTATTGTCTCTTACTTGCATTGACAAGGCTAAGTCAATGACATTATTATTTTCAGTTGTAATAATATTAATTTCTGATGGCACAATGCGTGCAAAAACAATTGCAGATGTAGATGATAATCCTGGCATTTATAATATTTATTAAGAAAAAAATTATAATATTGTTGAAAATCCCGAATATTGTGAAAATATCTGATTAAAACCTGATGTATGTTGTGCTAAAAATTCTGTTTCTGTTTGTGAATTTGAATGTGATGAAATTTTTATATGTAATTTGAATTCAACATCTTTTGCCCGCGGTGTAGAATTTCTAAATAATATAGATATGGCTAAATAACCAATTTTTTTCTGAGTTGTTCCATCTAATTTTGTCATTAAAGCTGTCCAACTATTTGCAGATGTTGATTCGGCATACACCGCTTTTTGAGCACTTCCAATATCAGCAGAATTTATTTGATTGAATGCATCATAATTTTTTGCTAGTTCACGTGCAATTTGTAATCTTGTTAATGAAGAACAAACAACAGCACTAGAATATATTGAATCTAATAAATTTGATAAAGCTCTAATAGGTTGTAGTAAAGATACAATATTTGCATATGATTGTGCATCCCAATTATTTGCTTTTGTATTTAAATCGAATTCTATAGATCTTACTACATTATCCATTAAATTAACACCTCTCATTTGATTATTTTTGTCTCCTCTAAAAGTAACAACTGGTCCAGTTACCGCCGGAGAGTTTGTATATAAAACACCCGCACCCATAGCAACATTTGTAAATATAATTTTTCGTGCATTTGATTCTTTAATTGCAAAATATGGATCATCTTCGACATCTTTTCTAGCAAAAAATAAATCTTCAAATACAGTTCCTTTTAATGTTACTAATTCGACATTTCCTGATGGATAAAAACCTTCTTGTGCTATTTGTGAAGAAAAAGCTAAATTTGATGAATGTGTTACAAGTCTTGAGTCAAAAATTTGCGGAACATCAAATGGACATATTCTAACAAAAACTACTGATTGTGGTCTAAAACTCATTATATAAAAAAACAGATTTTTATTTAATGAAATAAATTAATGTAAATAGCTACTGTGAGAACTTCTTTGTATATTAAAGTTCATTAAACTAACTCTTTGTCTTGCATAATTATTAGTATTGGTTGTATTAGGAAATATTGGTTTATTAGTAGAAGTAGAATTGTAACCATTTATAACACGTCCTCTAACAGGAAAGTAATGACGTGTAGTTCCTGTCCCACTACCCAGACTTGTTTCTTTAATTCCTAATGCTTCTAATCTAGCACTTGCAGATGTAAATTGACTTGCTGATCCAGATATAGATCCAGTTCCTTGACTCATTAAAGGCATTAAACTCATTGTTTTTTCACCTGAATTACCTTCCGTTAATCCTTGATCTAAATCCAAATATGTATTCATACCATCTACAATATTTTTAGGATTAATTTTACTAGCTGTTGTATCAGATTCTTGTGCAATTGTTGCCGCAGCTTGTGCCTGAGCAGCAGATTGTTGTGAAAATGTCGACGAATCTTCAGCAACACGCGAATAAGCCGTTGAGGTTGTATAATCCCCTGCAGAATTTGTTTGACCACTTCCACCAGTTTCGTCTTCAGTATTAATAGATGGTGTATAATCAAATGGTCTTACTATTGGTTGTTGTGCAAGTGTAGAATTAATAAATAATGTATTACCATTATGATTTCTAAAAATAGGACCATTGCTTGTTGAATTTGATTCATCAATTAACCATTTTCTGTGTAAGTGAGGATGAACTGTATTTGGACTACGAAAATGTGTAACATTTGTATTATGTCCATAATTATTTGCTATTGTCATACCAGTATTTAAATCATGCGAATGATCACTATAATATATTCCATCATTATTTGGGTTTTTAAAAATATTATATGAAAATGTTGCCATAATATAATTAATAAATATTTTATAATTTAAAAATTTTATGATTTAAAAATTTTATGATTTAAAAATTTTATGATTTTAAAATATAATGGATACAAGAATAGAACAAGCATATGAGATAGAAACTTTTCATTTTAATACTAAATTTAGAACAAATTATTATAAAAATCCATCAACAAGATGTGAATTTCAATTATCAGAATCAAATAGATATAAATCTATACGTTTAGCGCATATTGCAATACCGAATAGTTGGTATTTATTTTCAAATTTACTAGAAAACAATAAATTTATTATTCAAGTTGAAAATGAAACTACGGAAAATATTGAAATTTTGGAAGTTATTATACCTGAAGGTAATTATACACCAGGAGATTTGGAAACCTTTTTAAATTCAACATATTTTCACGAATCTGGACGAACATATGGTTTTAGTAAAATTAAATTTTCAATAAGTAAACAAACGTTAAAATCAACCTTTTCTTTAGTAAATACAAGTATTGAAGAAACTCTTAAATTTCATTTAATTTTTGTAGACGCAACAACAAACACTATTATGAATACATGTGGGTGGTTATTAGGATTTAGATATGGTAAATATTATAATGTAAAAGACGAAGTATATTCTGAAGGATTATACGATGGTGGTGGGGATAGATATGTATATTTTTGTTTAAGGAATTCTGAATTACAAAACTCATATAATAAACATAAAATATTACTAGAAGAACAACGATTATCATTTCAATCAGATAATGTGTTAGCTAAATTATATTTAAAAAATGGTAAATTTACTATTAATATAGATGATCAAAAAGATAATGAATTTTCATATAGTAGAGTGTTATTATTAAAAGAACCAATAAATTTGGAAAAAATCCAAATATCATTAGTTGATCAGTATGGTCAAGAAATTTATTTAAACCACATGGATTTTTCTTTTACATTAGAAATGTTTAAAGATGTATAAATATAAATATTTATATATATATATAAAATATATGAATTTACTTGGCTCTACTAATTATGGTAACAGTTTATCATTATGTGGTAATAAATCAAATGCAGGTAAAGGAGAATTAAGTAGTGAAAGTGGAGATATTAAAAAATTAAATGATCTAAAAGCTTATTTAAATGAAACTTTCATTCAACCACTTCTTATTCGCGATTTTGAATATATTAATCAAAATAAGTATAATTTTACTTATTTGAATAATGAATTACTTAAATTTAAACATTTCAGCGAAAAGGAAGTGGAACTTTATATGCAGATTGTTCGTTTCGCTCAGGAATGTATTGTTATTTTAGAAAAGAATGAAGAATTAGAAGATAAACTTTACAATAATGATGGTTTTATGGGTATCGTAACTCACGTTCCTTCTATTATTTTAAAGCCCGAATTCGAAATTTACAAAACATTCTTTGGTATGCCTCCAGCCGGTAAATTCGATGTAAATGCCATTAAAACTATTAAAAATATTTTAGAAGTAAATCTTGGTGGAACTTATGAAACTATTGAGACAAAATTACTTGAAATTTATGAAGCACCAATACGAAGAAATTTGGGTGGTTTCGAATGGGCAGAACCTATACGTATTGCAAAACCAAGCATTAGAACAGTATTGCAAAATACAAATTTAATTGATGAAGCATTTTAATTATTATATGTATCACTTTGTTTTATTAATTTTGTAACTGGAGATAGTAAAGGTTCTGAATTTATCCAATCTCCAACATCAACCCACTTACCTTCATCCAAATCTTTATAATGAGTAAAAAAATATTTTATTTTTTTTAATTTTTCAATACTTAAATCATCTAAATTATTAATATGTAATGAATTTCTACTTACCTTATTTATTGGAACAAATATAAACTTATTATCTTCTCCATTTTCATCAGTTGTTTCTAATGCACCAATTAATTTACATTTAATTATTGATCCAGGAATTAAAGAATCACATAAAACAACAGCATCTAATGGATCATTATCTCTACCCATCGTATTAGGAATATAACCATAATTAAATGGATACACAAATGGAACATTTAAAAAACGATCCACCTTTAATTTCCCATCTTCATATTCATATTTAACTGAAGATCCCTTGCTAATTTCAATAATAATTTCATATGGATTTTTATATTTAATATGTGGTTTTTTTTCATATTTTTTGTTTTCCATTTATATAAATTTATAATTTTTAATAAATTAATTATAAACTTATTATCTTCTGAAAATAGTATATCTTTCTTGTTTTTGAATAACCAATGGTTCCGGCATGTTATTGTTCGATTCTGGTTTTGGATCAAAAAATTTAATATCATTCATATTATTTAAATTTGCCGTAATAGGTCCTTTTGGTTGAACCAAATTTGTGCTTCCAATGCCAAATAATGAACTTTCTATATCTGCACCATTACTTGATAAAATATTAGTATTTATACCATTAGGAATAGTAGGATAATTCATACCTAATCCAGGCATATAATTTTGATTATGTAATATTTTACCAACATAAAGATTATTTTCATAACTTTTATTATAACTATTCATTTGCCTCTTATAAGTGTAAGGTGAATTTTTCAATCTTGTTGATGTCATATATAAATTATATACATATTTATTTTTCTACCAAATAATTTAAACTTTCGTCTAAATCTTTTATATCTTTTTCATTTACCGAATTTGTCTCGAAATATGACTGTAAACATTTATGCATATATAAAAAACTTTGATACGAAAATAATATTGGTATAATATCTTTTTTATTATTACCAATAATTGGTATATTGTATTTTTTTGTAAATAAATGTTCAAAAAAAGGGTTTTTTTCAATTTTATCAAATAAATAATCGAATATTTTCATTATTTTTTTTCCATCATAACTTTCCAAATACATTACACTTAAAAATGCACTCTTGTAATTAGTATCATCATCGCCATTTATATCGTAATTTATATCAATCTTATAATTATACATTTTATAATTGTATAATTATACTTTTAAGTTATTTAGTTCTTAAAGCAGTTTCAATAGCCAACTGTCTTGATGGTAAACCTCCACGAATCCAACCTTCGTGTGCACTACTTTCAATAAGATTATTAGGATTTTGAACAGTTTTTTGTAAAGGTTCTACTAAATATGTCCTTTCTCTCGAATATGATCTTTCAGTAATCGTTTTACAACTTTTCTTTGGCTCTAATCCCATTCCTTGTTGGAGTTTTGCTTCTAAAACAGGTTTTTGCATACCTCTTCCTAAATATGGAACAGTTAAATATTGTCTAGGTTGTAAATTTAATTTACATTTCATATTTGTTTGTATTGTTCCAATCAATAAATTAGATTCAGCATCTACAGTTGAACCGTTTAATGCACCATGACCACCCTTGTAAAATACATTAGGTTGACTTGTTGCAAAACTTATTGGTTGAGCCATACCAGCATGCTTTAAATAATAGTTCGATGTGCTATAATTACCGAAATTTACATTTTGTATTTCTTGTTCTGTTTTTTGCGTTGAATCATCGTGTGTTCTTGTTAAATTATTAAACATATAATTAAATACACTTGTCATATATATTTAATTAAATATTATTTTTTTATAAATCCTAAATTATTAACATTCTATTTCTCCTCTTTGTAGTTGCAACTCCTTCGTTACTTCTTTAGATCTACCCTTATAAGGATTTGCAACAAATGCTCTGTTTTTTAAAAATGATCTGAATTTAAATCTAGGTGCCCTCCATTTTGATCCCTTATGTAACTTTCTTTCTATTATATAGTCATTTGCAGATTTCTTATTTGCTAAATAAGGCATTGTTTTATATTTGCGTTCTTGTAATCCTAACTTTGCTTTAATTTTTGTTTGTTGATTACCCATCAATAAATTAGATTCATCATCTACCGTATTTAAATCTCCATGGGGTCCACTGAAAAATACATTTGGTGAACCTGTAGCTAAATTTATAACATCTTTCATACCTGCCTTGGCCGCAAAATGATTTGTCTTTGTATATGCATCAAATCTCATTTTTTGTTTATCTTTTTCCTTATTTATTTCAATATTATCCCCATTCCTTGTCAAATTATAATATATTTCTCTTTCCATTTAATATATTATTCTAAAACATATTATTCTAAATAATATTTTACATTATATATTATTTAAACGAATTATGCTGCTTTTTTTTGTCCAAATAAATTATCTGTTTTAATTAATCCTAATTTAATTTTCTCTTCTCTACTTATATTTGGATCAAATAATTTCTTTACATCTTTTTTATATGTTGCACTTGATTGATTTAAATTTTGAAACGCAGTTAATGTTTCTGAATCTATATTCGTGAAATCAATATTTGTTTCTCCCTCTTCTTCTTCTTCTTTTTCTTCTTCTTCTTCTTCTTTATCATATGATGGTTTACATAAATAATTATTTTCTTTACAACTTTTCACAAAACCAAAACAATCACCCTCTTTACAACTCTTCATATTTCCATAACAAAATTCCGCAAACGCCTTTTGATCTCCTGGGTTAGTTGTTGAAGGCATAGTATAAAAATTTCTAGCAAATATATCATATTCCATTGCATCCCCTAAAGTATTTAATAATCTAGGATCTAAGTGTGAAAATGCTGCATCGTCAGATAATTTTTTTACTTTATTATTAAATAAAGGTAATGCTGGTTTTTTATTTGGATTATCTAAATAATCCATAGGCATATAATTCATATAAGGATTGTCATTTGTCGGTTTTGTTAATGTTTTCGCTAATTCATTAATATTTAAATTATTTAATTCTTTACTAGCATTCTTTGTCCTTTTATTTAAATCAAAATTTTCCTGACTTTTTGTTTTATATAATGCAACTATTACCACTAAAGTAATAATACCTGATATTAAAATATTAAATGATTTTGTTGATAAATATCCTAAAGTTGTTAAGATTAATATACTTCTTGTAACTGAATTTAATTTCTTAGCCAAAGACTGTTTTTCATGCGGCCAAAAGTCTAACATTTCTTCTTTTTTTAATAATATACTAGGATCATATAACCAGAAATTACTACTCATTATATATATATTATTAGTTTTATTTTTTATTATTTACACCACCTTTCTTTTTCTTTTTCCGATTTTTCTTCTTTTTATTATTAACTCTTTTGGATTTCTCCATTTTTTCTCCTCCCTTAAATACAGTGTGTGTAAATTCTTGAGATTGTGAAGCTTGCATACGTTCCTTTTCCTCTTTTCTCTTTCTCAATTTTTCCAACATTCGTTCTTTTTGTTTTGATTTTTTTATATTATTTTGCATTGTTGAATTAAAATGATTCATATTCATTTTTCCATTCATAGGCATTCCCATTTGACCAAACATTTTTTGAAAATTTTTCATTCCTGGCATACCATTCATTTTTTTCATCATTTCTTGAGCCTCTTCCATTAATTCACTCTCCTTTATTTCACCCGATTTTATTTTTTCCTCTATCTTATTTCCAACCTTTTTTACCATATTTATTAACTTTCCTGGATTTTTAAATAACCTCTGAAATACATCTCCTATATCAGATGCATCCTCTAAATCCATATCTAATTCATTGGCTGTTTCTTCCGCTATTTCATTTGCTAATTGTCCTAATTTACCCCCCATTATATCAGAAATATGATTATGTAATTCTTCAGGATCTGGTAAATCATTCATTGGAACACCTGACATATCTGTAAAATCCATATTATTTCCACTCATATCAAATAAATCACTCATACTTTTTATCGTTTCTTCTAATTTACTTTTTAAAGAATCTTCATCAATCGCTTCAAATAAACGTGAAGTTTCTCCAAACATTTTTGTATTATCTACGTTACCAACTACTGTAAATAATATTAATTGTAAGTATTTCCATATAATTTCCTTTGTATTTTCACTAATTTCATCATTCCATAATTCCTTAAAATTTATATTTGGTAAAAAATGTAGATTTTTATTTTTATCACTAAAAATTTCATCATTTTGATACAATATATCAAAAAATCTTTCTGGATATAATTCCTTACAATAATTATATATTTCTAATAATTTTTCATCACTTGTTATTTTTATATTTTCTATTTTTTCATTTAATTCGGGATATGTTAAACCTATATCATTTAAAAAATCATTTACTATTTTTTTAAATCCTTCTGGTATTTCTTCCATTATAAATATAATGGATTATTATTATTTAAATTAAAATATTGCAAATTACAATAACATAATTTACAATATTGCAAATTACAATAACATAATTTACAATATTACAATTATTCAAAATTTATTCAAAATACATTACAGCAAGTTTTGATAAATTCTTAGCATACTTTACAGCCATTTCTCTACTAGTATCCGACAAACCTGTTATTTTTACTCTCATTTTCTCTATTCCATTTAATACATCATTACTTGCCACATCACTATTATAATCTTTTTTCAAAAAAAAGTCAAAATCACCCGCATCAATTTGATGCTTATACAATAAATATACATTTTGATACCAATATTGTATAATAATCTTTGGCTTTACTTTCATAACTCCATTAATAAAAGTTCTACTTGTTAATAAATCAACTTCTCTAGGAAATACCGTAACGACATCATCAATAAATTCTGACAAATGTGCGTTAAACGTTTTTACAATAATTTTTTTATCTGCCATAAATATTATTATTTAACATTTTTATTTTAAATATATTTAAGATTAATTATTTAATTTGCGCGCGTTCTTCTTGATATTTCTGTATTTCACTTTCATCAACCTTATTTGGTTTATAATCTTCTGGAGGTGTAAATATTTTTTCATTACTATTTAAAGTTCCATAATTATACATGTTTCTCATACCACCGTTTCCTTTCGCAGCTAATTCTTCTGAAGACATATCCAAAAATGAATATAGATCAGATTTTACAAATCCAACATCATTCATCGAAAAGGATTGTGGCTCCATTTCAGACACTCTTGGATCACCCATCTTTTCAACGCTTTCTGTTTGAATTACCATATCAAAATGTTTGTGTATATCGTCACCAAACAATAATTCATTTTTTTTATATAATAACATTAAAGCTGGAACTTTTGTTACTACGCTTGGTAATAATATTTTTTCTCCGTTTTCTAACATTAAATACACCTTATCCTCTATTTTAAAACGCTTATCAATACAAAGAAAATGAATATCTGATTTTATTTTAGTATTTGATAACTTTGTTAGTATATTTTTACAATGACTACAAAAATTACTATAATATAATACTCTACTCATATAATATTTGATGTTTTCTTTTTTTCTAAAAATAAACGACTAAATAATATAAAATTGATTTAAGTAAATAAAATTATATAAAATCATAATATAAATAATGTCCACTAAATTAAAAAGAAATATACCTGAGGTTTTCAATGTTTCTTCGAGTAATAATATAACATCCTTTAAAGTTAAAAATATAAATGTTAGTTTTATTAATGCTTTACGAAGAACAATAATATCAGATATACCTACTGCTGTATTTAGAACGGCACCATATGAAAAAAATGATTGTAATATAATTGAAAATACATCTAGATTAAATAATGAAATTTTAAAGCAAAGACTTAGTTGTATTCCAATTTACATTAAAGATTTAGACATTATAGAAAATCTTGAATTAGAAATAGATGTAGATAATACTACTGAATCTATTATTTATGTTACTACTGATGATTTTAAAATTAAAGATACAAATACAAATAAATTTTTGTCTACTACAGAAATAAGTAAAATATTTCCAATAGATCCATTTACAAAAGAACATATTATTTTTGCAAGATTAAGACCAAAAATTGCTACAACTATTCCTGGTGAAAAAATTCACTTAAAATGTAAAATATCAATTGATAATGCAAATACTAACGGTGCATATAATGTTGTATCTACATGCGCATACAGTTTCGATGATGATGTAGAAAAACAAAATAGTGAATGGGCTTTGTATAGTAAGACATTAAATAAAACAAAGGCAGCTATGGAACGTGAAAAGAAAAATTGGTTTAATCATAAAGCAAAACAATTTTATAAACCTAATGTATTTAATTTTATTATTGAAACTATTGGGGTTTTCACAAACATTGAAATTATTAAAAAGGCTTGTAAAATTATTAAGTCAAAATTACAAAGACTTGAAAGTTTATATACAAATGAAAATAATTTGATTAAAAAAAGTATTTCTACTACAAATTTTTGTTATGATATAAAATTACCAGAAGAAGATTATACTATTGGTAAAATTTTAGAATATATTATACATCAAGATTTTTACGCAAATGGTCCCGAATTATCATATATTGGATTTTCAAAAAAACACCCACATGATAATGAATCTATTATTCGTTTAGCATTTAATAAAGAAGAAAATTCCAACATTGAATCTGTTAGATCTATATTGACACATTCAGTTAAACAATGTATTAATGTTATCACTAATATTGATGATTCATTTGGTTAATTAAATTGGACTTAATTGATTAGATAATATATTATAATTTTTTTTTGTTTCATCTATACTCACTTCTCTAAAAACATAATTTATCGAAAACATTAATTGTGCTGGTTCTAATGCATTAACATAATTAATAATAAATAATTTATCCGTTCTACTTCCCCTTGGCTTTAAATGATTGATATAATCCTGATGAATGTTAAACATATGTGTCCTAAACTGAACAGAATATGTCTTTAATGGTGCCTCCTTCCTAATATAACAAGACTTGTAATTCTTCCACAACTGCTCTGTCCAATTAAATAAATCAATCTTATATCTATCAAATAATTGCTTATACTCAGGATAATAATGTAAAAACTCTGTCAACCTTTTATCTTTTAACAAATTATAATATTGATATTGAATTTTGGGATTATTTCCACGCAAATATTTCACCTTCAAATAATTTGAATTCCATATTTTTGTTCGACTATTTCCATATTTCAACACTACACCCATTGTTTTATAATCTAAATTTAATGACGTAAAATAATCATACAATTCACTATATGTTTTTCCATTATAATTTTCATATAATTCACTTATTGTTTTTGGCAAATATACTTTAGGACCATTTTCATCCAAAATATCAAATCCCGGAAATGCTAATTCAATATTTACTTCCTCAACAATACTATTATTACACTTATATAAATTCAGTAATACAAGTCTCCTTTCTGAAAATGGCACCACAATTCTGTTTTCTGGATGCTGTAATACAAATGAATAACAATAAGATTTGTCTAACATACTAAACTCCAAATTACATGACTCCATTGCTTCCAAAAATAAAGTTCTGTATGTCTTTGTATAATCTCTGAAAAATTTACATTTTGCACCAATTGTTCCCTTTGTTGCACACATCCACTCATCATTATGATAAAATAAATTTATCATTGTTCCTTCCGCAAAATCTTCTACTTTCACATCTTCATAACTCACATCTTTCATAAATTGGGGATAACTCAATGCCTTAGGTGTAGAAAAACACAAAATCTTATTTCCATCTGTTATTACTGAACGAAATAATCCTAATGTATTTACATTTTCTTTAGTTATTTTTGATCTATCATAATTTAATATATACAATTCATGATCTTTCATCTTTTTTACATTTATATGTTTGTCTAATGCATATGTTTTATCGCTAATAACTTTAGTGATGTCTGCATATGAAGTCAAATTGTAACTCATTATATTTATTATATTACTATTAATCTTTTAAGTATATATTATTTTCAATTTATGATTGTTTAAATAATATAATTTCTATATTATTTATAAGATATGTCTGACTCTGAAAATATAGTCCTAAAATTAGGAACAATTATTAGAATAATTGCCAGTTCCAATGAAGAATTACATGAAAACATGTTTATAATTAATTATTTAGATGAAAAAAATGTTGAACTTATAGGTCCAAGTATAGAAGAACCGATAATATTAAATACAGAAAAAAATGGTTTCTTTCGTGATAAGTCAATAGAAAGTATTGAAATTTTAAGCTATCCTGAGGAGGAGGGTTATGCAAAACAAAACAATTTAACAGTTAACAAATGGATATCAATAAGATTAGGTGGTGATTTACCAACTACTATTAATGGTCAAATTACAAATTTAGAAAACG
>Ga0315320_10001735_pt1 | contig 18083 bp, 26 predicted proteins | sample M140m21515metaG_FD_203458 | JGI IMG/M metagenome (GOLD analysis project Ga0315320, IMG submission 203458) | Ammonia-oxidizing marine archaeal communities from Monterey Bay, California, United States - M1 40m 21515 | ecosystem: Environmental > Aquatic > Marine > Coastal | place: USA: California... | reverse complement strand
AAGAAGGTGGTTAATAGGTACATTAATAAGTTCGTAAATAAACTAGATAAAGATGAAGTCAATGCACTCAAAAAGAAGATTTGTAAACCTTAAAAACCCTCTTCGTACCCTCGTCAACTTCAGAGAGTATCTTAAACTTTGGAGTCTTGATGAGTTTCTCACCATTCTTAGTCACGAATGATTTCATCCGTTCAACTTCACCACGGGGCATTTTCCTGGTGTACTTGAGCGTGACCTTTTTGTTTCCAATAATGAATAAAGTTGAAGACATTTTTAATATTTACTTACAATAAAATGATGCGCAACACTTATTTAATTGTTGCTATTACGATTATCGTCGCTGCTCTTATTATTTTCATGAAAAGAACTAAAGCTACTACAGGGGAAACGGGGAGTGAATGGAAAGTTTTCGGGACCATGGGATGTGGATGGACTCGGAAACAGCTTGAGTATATGAAAGAAGCTGGTAAATCTCACACCTTCATCGATTGTGACAAAGAAGAGTGTAAGGGTATTAAGGCTTACCCTACCACAAGGGGTGGTAATGGTGAAGAATTTATTGGATACAAGGAGGTTTAAACACCGCGGATTACAGCGAGTGAGATAGAGAGAATGAATGCATCAAGCATAGAATTGATAGGCTTCAGGATAGTGACATGCTTTACCAGAGATCGGTTCCACACGAGACGGAGAAGAAAAGTACTGATAAGAACAATCAGTGCAAATACGAGAAATTCTGTGACAACTTCGGACCTGGTTTTGGCTTTGGTAACTTCCTGAATCATTTTAATATACAATTAGATTTTTTTCTACCCCAATCATATGAAGAGTCTACCTTTGAGTGGTTCTGAAAGTAAGTATACTACCCGACGATGGGCAACCAAGACTGGTATTAATAATAATAATTGTTATGCATATGCTGTAGGTGACTACGAAGCTTATCGTTGGCAAAAATCAATTCCTGGGGATCGTTCTGGACTTTCTAACGGAAATCACAATTACACACATTGTACAAATCTCCCAAAGCGCGTTGTTTCAGACAACCCCAAAAAGATCTATAAGATTGAAGCAAATGAAAAATGTAAAAAGGGTTATTACAAAATTATGATGTTTGTTTCTCCTGGAAGACCAACAAACTATATTAGACAAGGGGACTTCCATTTTTACAAGCAACATGGTGTCGTTGAGTATAAAATAAAGCCTGGTGATACAATGAACTCTATTGCGAAGTTCTTTAAAATTCCCGAATCTCGTATCAAGAAATGTGGGTCAATGAAAGTTGGTAAACGTATAGTTTTTAAGGCGAATGTATTCAGTCACAAGCGTGGGTGGGCAACGGGTCCACTTCTGACTGATGCAGTTGGTAAAAGTATAACTGATCCTAGGAAAGCTTCAAGAAGCTACCCTGGTCTGAGTTATGATCGGTATTGTAGTTCATTCTGTGTGAAGAACCGAGGTATCAAAGTCGGAAAGACCCACCCCAAGGTCCGCAAGAATGCTATCTAGATCTGGATGGTTTTCAACATCAAATGTAATATTAAATAAATCCAAAACGTTAAATATAGATTCTTCGTTCAATGACACAGAGTTTGCAGCTGCTGTGTAATTGTTTTGAATACTGACGACGATTTTAAAATTAGTGCCATCAATAACCTTTCTACACGTGGGGCATGTATTCTTACCTGCATCTTTCCATTTTTGTAAACATTGTGAATGAAATAGATGCCCACAACGAGTCATCTGATTGGTCCGGGTTGTCCGAACTTCACCGAGACATATTGAGCATATAGACATACCTATCTATCAAACACGAAAGTTTTTTCTGATATTTGTCTCAGTTAGTATATGTTAGGGATTTTCAAAAGAGGTTTGTCACAGGTATTGCAGTCACCCTTACCCTGCTCACCCTGCAACTTTGAGATGAGTTCGGGACCCTGTTTCTGGAGAAGTTTGCGATAAGAATAGTTGTCTTCATATGAAACATTATTAGTTTTCATGACATAGTTGTTAAGAAGTTGCGAGGACGAATTTAAAGTAAAGCATCGGCCATCAGCCATACCGAGACGCTGCGACATTGTGTTATTATAATTCTAGAAATTAATTTGTAAATTATTGATCGTATTCATCCACGATTGATACCCCCTCTCTCGAAGTTTCATAATAAACGGATCACATTTGTAGCCCAAATAATTATCGAATACATCGGTTTCTTCGGTTGGTGAAACTCGGATATATGGATTTTCGTTAATATGCTGATTGATGATGTTATATCCAAATGCAATCTCTTTAAGAGTTTCTGCTCCAGTGATAATGATTTTCCCTGTACTGAAAATGCTACAGGTAATTTCTTTCATATCATGGGCTGGTTTAAATTTGATCTTGACAGCCGAATATCTATCAGGTTCAAATGATACTTTGAAAATATCATTATATTCCTCGAACCAATCGGCAACCTTCATGAGATTAAGATTGTAATTCAAGCTAAAGTTTGAATTAATCATGACAACCCTAAATGTTTCGTTTTCAAGCTCAACCTCCATATCAAGAAATTCTTTAAAAATATATTTAAGTTGAGTGATAACACGTTTACAATCAAAAAGATCACAACACCCAGCTACTTGGATACTTCCATTGGGAAATACTTTTACAGACTTGGTGCTATATGTGTCATTATAGGTCAACGTAACTTGATTATAAAATGTTGTTGGTTTGAGCTTCCATTCGAAACCATCCACATTTGTTCCTTCGCGTCGCATCTTATAGGATCCAATGTTTTGAAAAATAGACCGAAGTTTGTTAACATCGATAGTATGTTTGAAATTTGATATCATGGTAATGGTTGTGATCTTGATCCATGATGGACGTGTTTCATCCGGTAAAGCTTTTCGTATCTCATCGAGTGTTAAGAGATATGAAAAACTATTGTTTGCAATACTTGAAAACATTTTGACTTAGTCTTTATACTTGGGCTGGGGTCACTTAGGTTTTCATTCTTCTATAAAGACAACCACTCATTTCCGGGGAAAACAATAGTATATGACGATGAGGAAGTCGTGATTAAAGGAGTTTCTTTAATTATCTCGATGCCATCTTCTGCAATAATTTGAATTTTAGCCCCAATAATACGCTTTGGATTCTCGGTATCGTTTTGGATTACAATTTTTTCGATCACTTCTTCCTGTTCTAAATCAATTGTCATAAAATCATATTCAGTATCATCGCGACCATTAGTTGAAGCAAACGTTGTTAAATCACCATCTGTAAGATTTGCCCACACGTGACCTGTAAGTTCTGAACTTCCTGTAACTGGTTTATTAGTAGAAAGTATAACGAGACCACCATCATTTGATACTTCTACTTCTGCAAGTTTAAAAATTTTATTTTGATCATCTATATCCCCTTCTGCACCCATATCATAGGCGACTGTCTGCTTAATTCTAATGTATCGACCTGAAGGTATTTGTATATCACCCCCGACTAATGTGTCTGCGTCGTCATCGTCGTCATCATCATCATCATCACCAGTGTCTACGTCCGCACCATATTTACGACACCCACCTCGACCATCTTTTACATATCCAATATCACATTGTGATACCACACATTCACCATCTTCATCGATTGCATATTTTGTAGAATTAGAAGCTGGGTCGTCTGATTCACATTTATCACCTTCTTTTGGGAGGAGGAAAAAAAATCCGAGACCAACACCAACTACAAGAAATGATGAACACATCAACATCAAAAGGATAAGTACTTGTTGATTCATATAATTACTTAGAGAAATTAATTATATAAAGATATATGACATCTTTCGTTAATCATGGGAAATATGTATATGACGTAGAGTCTGAAGTGTCTTATATTGAGTTTACATATGATCGTAATGGTCTGACATTCACAGACTACATCAGTACGAAACCACTGGGTGATTGGTCAGAACTAGAGTTATCTAAAAATTCAGTTCCATACGAAAAGTTCTTAGATACAATGGTGGAAAAGACCTTAGAAGTATATCAAAGGATGTCAGAACTAGAACTCGAACGCCTTTTATCGTATGAATTATCGGGCAATCAACTTATTCGCATTGCAAATGCAGTGAAAATATTAAATCCAACATTCCAACCACCTCGTATAAATAAGGAGAGTGCTTGGCAGGTTGAGTGCATCAGGGAGTTCTCACAAGAATACATACCCCATTCTATAGAGGAATGTACGAATAAATCACGCCTCAGATATTTCATTAACGTCTTGCGGACATTAGAGTTAGAAGAATAATCATTGCAAATATACAAATAGCTACATAGGGAACACTTTTGTTTGAAACACCTATAACCACATTCTCGGTGGGTTTCGTAAATCCACAATCAATGTTTCTACGTGGATGAAGAGGTCTAGTCATAGAACACTTAGTCTTCGATTCCGCACATAAACCATAATCACAATACACACTTCGCTTTTGCTCTGGAATACCTCCTCCGATTTTTACTTCAGTAAAATCACCAAAGTCACCAGTTTTTCGCACACCCCCTGGAAGGGAAAAATCGTGTGTGACAAATGGGTTTACGTCATTAATGGCATCATCATCATTGAGCATAAACTTGCTCATCGTTATTACTATGTCAGATTATATTTTTTTTGTCGAACTTTAAAACCATGTTCCTTCCACATTTGATCTAGGTCTACATTTAACATATGGGCCAATTGAAAAAGATAACTAAAAACGTCTCCCATTTCCATCATCACATCGGTTCCCCTCTCTTTCTTCAAATTGGACTTCTTAAATGTTTTTTTATATTGGCGAATAGCTGATGCCAACTCTCCAAACTCTTCAGTCAGAAGAAGCCAAACGGTGTCAACCGCAGCTCGATCCCAACCTTTCGATTTACAAATTTTTTCAGTCTCCGTCTTATAGTAGTTGAGACTCATACTTATTTTATCATAGATCACAATCTTTAATCTACATTCCGATTTTGTTATTTATTCCAAGCTTGTTACCGGTAGTACTGGTATTTACTGGTTGATCCAGGGGGACGCTGATTGTATCTATGTCACGGGCGTAAGCTATATATTGAGAGACGCCTGTTTGAATTTGAGAGATGGCTGTATTTATGACACGGGTATTTAACTCTTTGACCTGTCCATTAACATTATTGTAATGATCACCGGAATTGTTAATGAATACCATTCGCATGATACCATAAAGATCATCAGTGTTTTGGTAATCTATGGCGATATCAGTTTTATTTTTAAACGTCTGACGAATACCACGCTGGAGAAGATTCACATTAAATTCCGAAAAGAAAAGTGTATTCAGTGGGGTCTCGCACTGCTGGATAGAATCAAGATGGAGGTTATCACACATTTAATATAGACCCCGAAAAAAAATTATATGTACATAGTAAATGGTGAACTTCGCTGATTTCAATGAAGTATATGCAAACAAGCCAGCCGCTATCGAGAAAATACCATGCCAACCCCCCGCGTGCTTTGTCGGTTCTTATGCCCCCGTGTCTAAGGCTGGTGAAGAAGGTAAATTCTTTGTAAATACATACCTCCTCCAACCCAACCGCAAGTTTGAAACCTTTGGAACTGTTAAAGTTCGAAGTGAAGACTTTGAAAAATGTAAGAAGTAAGTTAAAAAAATAAGTGGAACCTTAATTATATGAAGGTCATTAAACGCTCAGGTCGTATTGAGGATATGAAGTTTGATAATGTCACCAATAGGATCAAGAATTTAACTATGGGTCTATCTGACAAATGTGATTCTCAAAAAATTGCTCAACAGGTTTTTTCATCAATGTATGATAATATCACTACACAGGAAATAGACGTTCTCTCCGCTGAAATTTGTATTGGTCTGATTACATCAGACCCTGATTATGAAGTTCTTGCAACTCGTATTATTGCGAGTAATATTCAGAAAGTATGCCCTAACAACTTCCATCTCGCGATGCGAAAGCTTCAGAAGGCGAATATTATCACGGATGAAGTCGTTGAGGTTGCTCAGCAGGTAAAAGAACACATTAAGACCGACAGAGATTTTGACTTTGGCTACTTCGGTTTAAAAACTCTCGAAAAAAGTTACCTTCAAAGGGTTGAAGGAAAGTTGATTGAAACCCCTCAATACTTGTTTATGCGTGTTGCTATTGGTATTCATGGTAAAGATATCCCAGCCGTTCTCGAAACGTATGATAATATGTCCCAGGGTTTATTCATTCATGCAACCCCTACTCTATTCAATGCGGGTACACCTCGACCTCAGATGTCCTCTTGTTTTCTGATTGCGAACAAGGGTGATTCAATTGATGGGATTTATGGCACACTGACAGAGTGTGCGCAGATTTCAAAATGGGCCGGGGGGATCGGACTTCATGTACACGATATTCGTGGCAATAAGTCCCGTATTCGAGGCACCAATGGTCAATCCGATGGTATTATTCCGATGCTTAGGGTATTCAACGCCACAGCGCGCTATGTCAATCAAGCCGGTAGGCGCAAGGGTTCGATTGCGGTCTACATTGAGCCATGGCATGCAGACATCATGGATTTCTTGGAACTTCGTCTCAACCAAGGTGATGAGGAGGCACGTTGTAGGGACCTTTTCAGTGCTATGTGGATTCCTGACCTCTTCATGAAGAGGGTCGAAGAAGGTGGTAATTGGTCTCTCTTCTGTCCCGATAAGGCTAAGGGTCTTTCTGATGTATATGGTGAAGAGTTTGAGGCTCTCTACACAAAGTATGAAGAGGAGGGTCTAGCTAATGCAACTGTACCAGCTACAGAAGTTTGGAAGGCCATTCTTAAGAGTCAAACTGAGACTGGTACCCCATATATGTTATACAAAGATGCATGCAATAAGAAGTCCAACCAAAAGAACTTGGGAACTATTAAGAGTTCTAACTTGTGTACTGAAATTATTGAGTATACCGACAAGGATGAGACTTCTGTGTGTAACCTGGCGTCTATTGCACTCCCAAAGTATGTAAACAGGGAAACAAAAACCTTCGATTATGATAAACTCCACGAAGTCACTAAGGTTGTCACTAAGAACTTGAATCGAGTTATTGATCGTAACTTTTACCCTGTAGAAACTGCTCGTCGTTCCAATATGAAGCATCGTCCAATCGGTCTCGGTGTTCAGGGTCTCGCAGATGTTTTCATTCTATGTGGTCTTCAATTTGATTGTGAGGAATCTCGTCTTATGAATGCGCATATATTTGAGACTATTTATCATGCTGCACTCGAAGCGAGTTCGGAACTGGCTGAGATAAATGGTTCATATGAAACTTTTAAGGGTTCCCCAGCTTCTGAAGGTATTCTTCAACCAGATATGTGGGAAGGTGAAACCAAATTTAGTGGCCGATACGATTGGGATGCTATGCGTGAACGTGTAAAGACCAAGGGTCTTAGGAATAGTCTTCTTCTTGCTCCTATGCCCACTGCTTCCACTGCTCAGATTTTAGGTAATAACGAATGTTTTGAACCTTATACTACCAATATCTATCTTCGTCGTACACTCGCTGGTGAATTTGTTGTTGTCAACAAGCATCTCGTCGATCATCTTAAGAATGTGGGTCTCTGGTCTAAGGAAATGAAAGACCTCATGGTTAAGGCTGGTGGCTCAATTCAGAATATTGTAAACATCCCTGATAATATTAAGAATCTTTACAAAACTGTATGGGAAATCAGTCAAAAATGTGTTATTGACATGGCGGCAGATCGTGGTCGATTCATTGATCAGAGTCAGTCAATGAACCTCTTCATCGAGAATCCAACTATGTCCAAACTTTCATCGATGCATATGTACGCATGGAAATCGGGCCTCAAAACGGGGATGTATTATCTTCGGTCTAAGGCGAAAGCTCGACCAATCCAGTTCAGTCTTGAACCCGATTGCGTGGCATGCTCAGCTTAAAGTTTTGGGTTGTTTTTAACATAGAAGAATGGAAAAAGCAATTGAAACTATTCAAATGAATGAATATAATAATCGAAAAATCGTCATCTGTACGAAACAAGGAACACCATTGCGCATCCAATTTCCTCGCATGTACATGCCATTTGGAATTTCAGGTTTTACACCAGAGGTTGGACCTACAAAGTATAATGTAGATATGGCATTGAAGGGTTGGGATGAAGATGGTAATTACATGCAGAAATTCTATCGGGATATTAAAACGTTGGAAGATAAAGTTATAGATAACGTCGTAGAACAAAGTGAAACTATTTTTGGTAAACCAATGACTAAAGAAGAACTAGCACCAATGTTTAATTCCAATCTCAAAGAGAGTGTCGACCGTGAACCGAAATTGAGGTTAAAAGTTGATACAACTTTAGATGATCGAATCAAGGCCAGTGTATTTAACGCCGACAAACATGTATTAAACGATGAAGTCACTAATGGTCTCTATGCAAGAAATTCAGGGCATGCTATTGCTGAACTTAATAGTGTGTATTTCTTGAACAGGAAATTTGGGTGTACTTGGAAACTTAATCAACTCGTGGTATACGAGCCACAGAATCTAAAGGGATTTCAATTTATCATTTAAAAGTAGAATACTATATATAGCCTGTGCCTCCTTGAGCAATTTACCTTGAACTCTGGTAAATTTCTTTGGATCCAGACCTAACTTAATCTTAGCCACTTTAACGGACTCGTTCCATTTAGATAGGGTCATCCTTACTTATTAGCTTTGATTATTTTTTTGTAAGTCTTGCTACCCTTCTTGGGGACGAGACAGAAAGTGTCCTTCTTCTCAGCCTTATCCTTCGCGAGTTCAATGAAAGCCGCGAATTTGGGGTTCTTCTTGAGAGATTTCTTAGCAGCCTTACTCGCCGCCTTGGAAATAATACGTCCATCCTTCATTTGGAGATCACTCTTGGTGAGACCACCAGAAGTTGCATCAGCGTTACCATGGAAAACTTCAGCGCGAGAACCGATCATCTTTATATATATTACGCTTTGAAAATTTTCTTGATGTCCAGAATTGATATTTTATCACTCGTCCTGTTGACTGGGATTTGATTTTCAAGTCGTTCATCGTTCAGGACTTTCGAACACACAATCGATTTATGTCCTTGAAGAGCCATCATTTCTTCTTCAACACTCACAAAACGCGCACACTCTTTGTAGATCAATTTTTTCACATATACAGGTTTTGTTTGCCCCGTTCTGTGACTTCTACCTATCGCCTGTAATTCAGTAGCGGGATTCCATGATGGCGCAGTGATATAGACACGCGTCGCCTCTTGAAGATTGAGACCTTGTCCCCCACTCTTAATTTGGATGATAAAAACTGCACCCGTTGCAGCCTTTTTGAATCCTTCGATTTGACTGACTCTATCATCTTTGTGTACAGAACCATCAATTCGAAACACGAGATGTTCACATTCCAATTTCTTCTGGATATGATTCATCTCACCTCTGAATTGACAGAAAATGAGAGTCTTTTCACTGGGGTGAGACTTGATCATCTCAAAGAGAGTCTCCATCTTCTTCGAAGACCCCACCCACTGCTCTGGCTGCGTATTATTTTGCTTTGCAATACCATTAAGGTACATTTGTGGCCAAATCATAGCCTGTCGCGCTCTCAAAAGACACTCCAAGATGATCATATTTTTTGCATTTAGACTTTGGGCATGTCTAAACGCGTCCCGAATCGTCTCCTGTGCCTCAAGGAACACGAGTTCGTAGAGTTGCTTTTCATCGTTGTACATATCCAGTTCCACATTCTCGAAGTAGCATGGTGGTAAGCGAAGACGTTCATTGATCTGTGCGAGATCGTCTTTGGTGCGTCGAAGGATGTAGATATCTTTGATTTTGTTGGTCATTCCCTGAACAACAATCTTAGAAAGACCCAAGAATGTACACAGAGACACAAAATCCTCCATAGAATTAAAGACTGGGGTGCCAGTCACAATCCATCTAATTTCGGTATGAAGACGAGATATACTCTTGAACAATTTTGACTTCCTGTTACGAATCTCATGGGCTTCATCCAAAATAACACGATCCCATTTGACAAAGTGAAGAGGTGTCTTCGCGTCTGCATTCCCACCCTTCGTAGTCAGTAATGTATATGGTGCGAGTGTCACGTCAGCTTCTTTGATTCTCCTATCTGGACCATCATAGATATTGATCGTCAAGTTTGGCGCGAATCGGTTGATTTCCTCTTTCCACTGGTTTATAATTGATTTGGGTACAACGATCAGTGTGCGAGGCTTTGGGTTTCCAAGCATTGCTGCTACAAGTTGTACCGTTTTGCCAAGACCCATTTCGTCGGCTAGTATACCTCCTTTCGGTCCCGAATTTTGATTTTCCATTGTCAACAACCATAAGACCCCTTCACGCTGGTAAGGTGCAAAAAGACGTCCATTGAGTTTATCTTTAGCCAGGTTGTATTGTTGTTCAGTCGTCATGATAGAATTCTTCGTCGGGTAATGTTTCAATTTCACAGATTGGTGGTGGTACTTCCTTTTTAGTACGGGTCTTCTTCAACTTAGGTTTGGGAAGTTCATCAATGTGTTCCCTAAAATACAGAACTTTGTCCCAAAATTCCTTCATAATGGGTAAATTCGTTTTCCACCATTCAGGATCTCTCTTGACGTTGACAACATCAAATTCTTCTGGGCGAGGCCAATTCGTCTCTGCAGGTTTGTATTGGATAAAATCTGCTTCTTCTAGGTCTAGAATCTCCATACAAAGTTGAAGCTGTGGCATATAATGTATGGGCACCTCTCCAGGTACAATCTGTCGCATCGGAGGACATTTAATCTCTACAAGCTTACCAGATTCGGTTACACCATCGGGACTTCCACCAAGCCATGTGTGGACTGGATGTGGACACAGACCAAGTTCATGGACGACTTCATTATGTCGTTCTTCGTAGAGAATGCGAGCCTCATCCTCATATAATTCACCATGACGGGTGGCGGCATTACCAGTAAACTTTTCACCGAGACCACACTTCTTTAGGAGAAGTTCTTCGGGTTTTTCATACTTATTAACACCGATCGCAGTCGCAGCATCCGAAGCGGTAAGCATTTTACCTCGGAGGGCAAGCCATTCCTCACTCTTTTGTGCAGCATATTCTCTATCAAGTGCAGCTCTGACGTTTGGGTGCATGTTATCCGAAATACTACTCTACGTTTTAAGCTATTCACTCACATCATTATAACTTGCAATCTCATTTAATACTTGAAAATACATTCGCGCAGCATTCTGCTCGGCTTGTTTTTTACTTTTTGCACAACCCCGAGAACGAAACAAATTTTGAATGTAAATATCAATGTAAAAGATTCCTTCATGGTGAGCGGCTACACGATATTCGGGGAGTGGCCAGTTATTTAACTGACAATAACGCATTAAATGGTCTTTGTAATTATCATCAACCATGATAGAATTCATGTCGACAAAACAGGGATCTTGGTAAATCCGGAGTATAAATGTCTTAGCATGAATGAGACCGATATCCATGTAGATGGCACCGATGAGAGCTTCGAAAACATCTTCCAAAATTTTGGGATTATTATTCCATTCGTTACGCATACCCTTTTCGTCCATAATAACAAGTTTGTTGAGTCCCAATTTCAATGCAATCTTTGCAAGGGTTTCACCGCGAACGAGTTTTGTGCGTGCTTTCGTCAAGAACCCTTCTTGTTTACTTTCATGTCTATCAAATAAAAACTTAGTGATGACAAACCCAAGGACGGAGTCACCAATAAATTCGAGAGTCTCAAAGGATTCTGTAAATTGTTCATATTCTTTGATAGCAGATTTATGTGTAAATGCTTTTTGGTACAAATCAAGATTTTTGATTTTTGTACCAACAAGTTGTTCAATCCCTTCTTTTTTAACGAATTGTACCATGTTATCGTATTTAAGAGTTATTTTTTTAAGCCTCCTTCTTAATGTAGTGAGGAGAGAGGTACTTCTGAAGGTTGAGGTAAGTAACAACAACGTCAGCGGGAGGCGCGAGAAGATCACGAAGGGTGTCGTCGAGTACAATCTGACGGCCGTTTTCGGGATGCTTAAGGCCCTTCTTAGTAATGTAAGCGTTAATGAACTTGGTTACCTCCGAACGAGAAATGAGTTCGCCATCTGGAAGTTCGAGGAAGGCACGCAACTTAGGTGTCACATCCTGCTTTCGGTTGAACCCGTTGTTCTCGGCGCGCTTCTTAGCCTTCTCACCATCGGGATCCTCTTGGGTGTTCTTAATCTTACGTACGATCTTGGTAAGGTTCTTAATGTCGTTGCGTAGGGCGGCGATTTCGGTCTGAATAGTTTCGAAGGACATTATATCTATCTTAGTTCCTTAACCTTTAAGTTCTGAAATAGTAAATAACCGATATGGTAACAATTACCCATAATAAGAACATAAAGCTGTTATTTTCAAGTGACACAAAATTCGGTTTATCTATGTACCTGAATGGCTGACGAGATCCATCGTCAGGGCATCCACCTACACAACAATCTGTGGGACAGCGTAACACTTTAGATCCTTTCCTGACACCACACCATTGCTCGGTCTCACCCGTATAAGCATAACACCTGCAGTTTTCTATGACATCACAAACCATATTATTATATCCCAATATATTAATGGACAATCAAATTTACCCAGAATCCACGATTGAGAAATTCCTCTATGAAAATTTATTTTTCAAAGATGTAAAACTTAAAAAATATTACGACCAGGGAAATGTTGGTAAGTTTAGAAATCACGTTAGTAAATATCATTCAGACAAAAGCTTTGAAAAGGTTGTGTATGTCTTGATTACGGATTCCATACGTGATATAATAATTAATACCATCGGTGATTTGACAGGGTTTCTTAATGCATCAGGTGATCTGATTATAAGTGGTGGTGAGGCTTTCAATCTATATGTTGAGTACAAAAATCGCATTATCACGAGTGACATTGATGCTAAGTTTGTACCACGATTTCCCATGAATAAGAAATATTTTGGTAAACTCCAAGCAGTGAAACTCATGTTATGGAACAAATTGGGTGAACTTTCTAAACAATTAAATTTGCGCGTTAAAAAACGTATCATGGAAACACGGACAGAAAATTCGAAACTTTTCAGGTTTTTGGGTTTAACTTTCAAAAAAAATGGACCTTATGTCAAAAGACGTTATTCATTAATCAAAAAGAAAAAGTTATCGAATAACCAAAAACCCAGTGAAGGTGATGTTTTTATAGATGTTGAATTATTTGCACTCGACTTGCAGGTTCGTCATTTTGTAATCGGAGATGGCAAGGTTGATGATGTTAATATTGGTGGAATCTTGGATATTCCTTTCATGCGACCCAGAGAATTTGGATATGAGGTAGCACTTAATAAAAAGAAGGGTATAACATACAGGGAAATCAATTCGGGTAAATTAATTAACGATAAACGAATCTTTGTTGCCAGTAAAGAATTTCTGATCGAGGATATTTATTTAATGCAAAAACTTCGCCTCAGACCGGAAAAAAAGGAAAAGGATCGCCAAAGACTCATAAAACTCTCTCAACTTGTAGATAAACGTATAAAGTCGTCCCAATCTATGGAAAGTGTATTCAAAAACATAATAAAACAGATTCGCACACCCAGTAAAGGTAAACCGAAATCAACTAAAATAGAAATGAAAAAGGCCACTAAAGTAGACCCCTATAAGTATAAAAAATACACAACAAAACCAGCTGAAAATCGTATATCTAAACAAATCGTATATGGTCTCAAACCAGTCATAAAAGGCACTAAGGTTAATGGTTACATGAAATCATCAGGAAATCAACGTTTCAACACGAATACAAAGGAATGGGTAAAGGCAAAAAATCCATACTATGTAAAAAATGAATATCAATTGCGTCCTATTAATGGATCATCAATTCCAAAAAATATAAACCAAACCAAGACACTATATGGTTATAAACCCAGGAGAAACAATTGGGTACCCAAATCAATAATTGAAAAGGCCGCAGACATTCCATATGTTGGTTTAAAGAAATGAAAAGAGATAGAGTTATAAAATGATCTACAACACACCCACAAAGGGTGATGATGGTCTGTACTTTGTCAAAACCCTAAACGATGATAAGCGTAAGTCTCTTCTTCAGCTCAATAAGGTAAAGATCGCCGATGTATCTGGTGATATCGTGATGGACCTTGTTTCCGATGTGAACCTCTCCAGGATTCAGAACATCGATACTCAGAATCTCGAGTCTGCCGTTGAGAATTGTGAAGCGTGGTTCGGTAAGAAACTTTCGGATAATGTTATTAAGGGTGCATACACTGGTGGTGTCAAGGATTCTCAGGTGAGTGCAGATCGTCTCGATGTCACTAAGACATTCAATGCCACCCAAGAACTTATTGATTTCGATGTAGTCCAACCCGGTAAAGTCTGTGATGTCATCCTTGAATTTGCCGGACTTTGGTTTACTAAGAAAGCATTTGGTCCTACTTGGAATATTGTCCAGGTGAAGGTCCATGATGACCCAATTTTGGATACTTATCCAGATGAGTATGCATTCATAGAAGAAGATGAACAATAAAAAAAAATTGTTATACATATATAAAACACCATGATGAAGGGTCGTCGCCAGAATATTGCTATGCTCGTCGCTGTCGCCGCGTTGATCTTTCTCATCTTCGCCACCAGGAAGTCTGGATATACCATCACTGAACGTGAATACAAGTCCTTCGGTCTCGCCCCCTCCGCGGCTCCCTCCGCGGGTCCAGCTGTTGCGTCTACTGACGATGCCTGTGGTATGAAGAAGGGTACAGGCCTTGCCTCTTCTCTTCTTCCCCGCGAAGTTGCCTCTGCCGAGGATTTCGGCCAGTTCGCCCCAGAAGATATCCTTTCGGGTCAGAACTTCCTCGAACCCCGTAAGCAGATAGGCTTCCCCGAGACTGTCGGTGGTGCCCTCCGCAATGCCAATCAGCAGATCCGTAAGGACCCACCCAACCCCAAGGACCCATTTGTGTGGAACAATTCTACAATCGTCCCAGATCTCATGCAGCGCGGTCTCTGCGCTTAAAGAATAACTTATAAATCAATATACAATGACTTCCGTTGCACCTGACCTCTCCCAGAATGTTTCAAAATTGGTAGAGCTCAACAAACAATTATCAGAAGCAAAATCAGATATCAAAATTCTCTCCAGCGAAGAGAAGCGCCTAAAGGAACTTGTAAAGAAATCCATGGTTGACCAGGGGATAGATACCATCAATTTAAGGAAGGGTAAGATTAGTATTCGTAAATCCGTTAGAAAGGGTAGCATGAACAAAGATGTTATTAGGGAAGGACTTTTGACATTTTTCGGTGGCGATGAAGCTAAAGTTGAAGGTGCGATGAATGCTATTAAAGATGGAATTAAAACGAAGGAATCGACTGCTATCTCCCTAAGTGGTTTAAAAGAAAAGCCCGATAATGAAAATAAGTAAGCCACAATGGTTTGGAGTCAATACGTTTATGAAGCGAACGTGGATAATCTAGATGGCGGGTATCCCAGTGAAACCGATGATGTATACGATGAAATTCCAATGACTATTAACGATTGGGAAATGGAATACTCAGATGAACTCTGGTACATCTGGGACACTATCAGGACATTATTGCATGACGCTCATATCACTCATACGGGTAAATTTTGCGACTTTGTAGAATTCTGTTATATAGAACACGACCCTTATCATGAGCGTGTACTATGGGAAAATGAAGAACAAACTCGTTGGTATGAAGACCGACTCGCCCATATATGGAGAAATGTCATGAGATGTCTGAATCAATATGGACTATATGAACATATGTTAAAAACTACAACACTATACCATTTTATTGATTTCGCGAAAAAAAATATGAACATACAATAAATGATTCCCGATATTACATCTCCTAAAGTGTCGATTCCCGCTGGCCTTTTTTTAGCGTTAAGTCCAGGTATACTTCTCACTACCACCGGGAAAAATGTCAAGTTCGCCAATGGAAAAACAAGTCAGACGGCTATTCTTTTCCATGCTCTCGTATTTTTCCTCGTATACACCCTCATTGCTCGGGTGATGGGACTCGTCGTCACAAAAACCGATCTGATTGTTACTACAACTCTGTTTATAGCTCTCAGCCCCGGTTTACTCTTGACTCTACCCCCAGGTTCGGGAGGTGTGTTACGTTCGGGACAAACTGGTCTACTCCCAGCGGTAACTCACGCGGTTGTATTTGCTCTGATCTTCGCGCTTTTACGTCGCCAATTTCCTCAGTTCTATTAAATAGGAACAGGAATATGGAGTATCTTATTCTCGGACCGGCGTCCATGGGAATTTTTTCCCTCGTTGGCGCTTTAAAAGCGCGTGAATCTGAATTAGCCAATATAAAGGAAATATCAGGATCTTCGGCGGGTGCAATTTTAGCATTATTTTTAGCGTTGGGGATGTCAATGAATGAAATTACAGATATTTGTATATCGTTAAATATCCCCAACTTTGTTAAAATACGTATAGGTTCATTCTTTAACAAATTTGGTTTTGTCGACATGAATCCTATTCGTAAAAAATTAATAGATATATGCGGTGGAAATCCGACATTTCAAGAACTAGAAACAAAAATTTATATTTCAGCGTATTGTTTGAATACATCGGAAACGGTATACTTTTCACGTGATACACACCCCGATATGAATGTGATAGAGGCAGTGTTGATGAGCATGGCTGTACCCTTTATATTTGCATGTGGACAATATGACGGGTATACATACATTGATGGTGGTACAAAGGAAGAATACCCAATAGCACCATTCTTAGATAAGAAACCATGTGAAGTAACATGTATGAAAATTAAAATGGATAAAATATACAAAGAAACAATAAATAACCCTAAAGAATTCGTAGACATCCTCGTTCGCTCGGCATTGGTCAATAGAGAGGATTTAAAATTACCTATAAATATAATAGAAATCAACGTAGGAACTACGGATATATTCGATTTTACCATGAAGTACGAAGATAAACTTCGATTATACAACCTAGGTTTTTCAGCGTGACACTTTTTTTATCAGTTTACTATATATGATTGAGGTTTGCGACGTAGATGCAAATCTCGAGGATTTAAAGACCCTAATTAAATTAAATACAGGGCATAGTATTAAACTGACAAAAGAACAAACATGTGAGGCATATGAAAACATTAAGGCGGGGAAGTTACCCCTTCCTCCTTTAATTATGAGTTCGAATAAGACTTACCTGATCGATAAAAACTCACCCCTAAAACCTTCAGATTATGAAATTCTTTTTGATTCGTCTTCTACTCGGGCTAAACTCATGAAAGTCGCAAGGAAGGTTGGTATGATAAAGGTCACTCAAATGACAAAGAGTCAAATGATCGAATCTATCGGAAAGCGTTTGAGATATATGAAAATTCATGAACCCGTGAAATTTGGTCGAAGAAAAAAGGAGAAACCAAAAGAAATTCAGAGCCTCAACAACAAAGCAGTGAATAATAACACAAGGTTGAACAACAATGTGCAATTGAACAACAATGCACAATTGAACAACAATGCACAATTGAACAACAATGTGCAATTGAACAACAATGTGCGAATGAATAACACAGCAATGAGAAACAACAATGTGCGATTGAATAACAATGTGCGATTGAACAACAATGTACGATCGAACAACAATGTGCGATTGAACAACAATGCGCGATTGAATAACACAGCAATGAGAAACAACATAGCAGTGAAAAATCAAGGTATTGAATCTAAACCTAAAAGTCAGATTTCATTCCCAAAGGGAGGTCTTTTTAAAAAAGAAAATAAACCCAGTTTTTTGAATAGAAATAAGTCAAAGAGTGACTCTATTTTCAGTAGATTATTCGGTGGTTCAAAGAAAAGGAATTTCATTAAAGCTAATAAATTCGAAAAAGTAAAACCAGGTTACGTATTCAAGACTGGTAATCAGGGTCTAGGGTACTACAAGAATGATGGTGATGGTGTTCCTTTCCCGGGTGGACAAGGACCTCTCAAGAAACCAAATGGTTTCGGGGAGCCCGTAGCCCCTGTGGGTCCCAACAACAATAAGCCCAATAAGCCTGTGAATAACAA
>Ga0315320_10001733_pt1 | contig 18093 bp, 16 predicted proteins | sample M140m21515metaG_FD_203458 | JGI IMG/M metagenome (GOLD analysis project Ga0315320, IMG submission 203458) | Ammonia-oxidizing marine archaeal communities from Monterey Bay, California, United States - M1 40m 21515 | ecosystem: Environmental > Aquatic > Marine > Coastal | place: USA: California... | reverse complement strand
ATGTCACACTGGGCGATACTCAATATAGTGATACAACGGACCCGACAATTCAATGGAGACATCACCTTCGATATCGGGCCGTTCCTGAATTTTCGGCGGTGTTGCGGTCGATTCCCAATTACGCGATGTGGGACGACCACGATTATGGCCCGAACAATTCGGACGGTACCGCCGCAGGTAAGGAAAATTCGCTGGTTGGTAGGAACCAAACATGAGGCAACTCCACCTCGGGTACTCCTGAAACTCGAGGGGCGTTCTTTAAGTTTACATGGGGCGATATCGAATTCTTTATGGTTGACGGTCGCTATCACCGGTCTCCTGATAATGCTCCGGACGATGATAAAAAGCGGATGCTTGGCGATGCCCAATTTGCCTAGCTGATCGATGGCCTTAAAAATTCAAAAGCAAAGTCTAAAGTGATTGCTTCAGGCTCCACGTTGGTGGATAGTAAAAATGACAGATGGCGAATTTATACCTTCGCTCGTCATCGATTGTTCGACGCAATCGGAGAAAACAATATTAGCGGTGTCCTCTATATGTCGGGCGATGTCCATCGGTCTCGGGTTTGGACTCATCCCGAAAGTGATCGCGTCGGCTATCCGTTAATTGAGGTTATCTCTTCTGGCGTCGCAAATAGCAAAACCTTGAGCTACGCGACCGTTGATTTTGACACAACCTCCGCCGACCCAACAGTTCAGGTTCGAATCGTGCATGGAGATGGAAAAATCCATGCCGACCAAACTTGGAAGCTCTCGGATCTCACGCCTAAAAAATAGCGATCGCCGGTGTGTTGGAAAGTATAAGTGAATTGTCCCCGAAGGATGGTTCGCTGAGGCGAACCAGCAATTGCCTCAGTGATGACTTGTATCTTTTCGATCTTTTGAGTGCGAATGCGCCGTGAGATTTCTGAAGCTATTAGAATTTAGAGTCTGAGAACACAGAGTGAATATCGTGACTAGGGGACACCGCCCCACAGTGGACCAGCGGCTGATCAAATTACTTGACGTTGACGTGCAGATCATTCTGACCTGGGACGCTGACATGACGGACATGGACCTCTGGATCACGGAACCCTCGGGAGAACAGGCCAGCTACAACAACAACCGGACCCGAATCGGCGGAATGGTGTCTCACGGTTTTACTCAGAGCTACGAACCTGCAAAGTACCTCTTGAAAAAGTCGATGAAGGGAAATTACACGATCGACGTGGATTACTTCAGTGAAAACGCCCCGTCCATCCTGGGGCCAGTGACCCTGCAAGTTGAAGTCTTCATGAACTACGGTCGAGCCAATGAAGAGAAGAAGACGTTGACCGTGCAACTCGAGGAAAACAAAGATCGCCTGCGGTTCAGAAAGATTACGTTTTAAAATTACGAGAGTGGCTCCCCGAAGATATACAGCATGATCCCAAGAGCCGTGTGGCTCCTTGGACCGTACTGCAGCCTTGTCGCACCGATTCTATCGCTATCCTGTTGGTGAAAGTCTACCAACCAGTCATGGAATCAAAATAAATCCTCTTCTCTGATTTGCCCGCGTTCACGCTGCATTGCCCCGTCTTGCCTGCCTCCGTTTGGCTTGCTGCATCGTAGCTTCACAATGGCTCACCATTCACTCACTTGTGGCGCAAACGCCAGGCAGGGTGGTCGACCGTGACACACCACTGGAGCATCTTTCGTCGGACTTCGTGATGGCAGACGGTCCATGCTGGGATGGATGGTCGCTGATCGTTCCCGATGTCAAAGCTGAAAAGATTCTGAGATACACCCCAAAGAAGAAGACATTGCGAACGCTGATTCCCGATGCCGGTCGCATCAGTGCGTCATTCTTCAATCATGGACGGCTGTATTTAATCGATAACGGGCAAGGCAAGCTCTGCTTTGTCGATGGATGCAAGAAAGTAGTGATCACTGATTTCGCACAACTGAAAACCGAAGGGGAAAAGCGGGACTACCGCCCCAATGACATTGTGGTTGATCAGCAAGGTGGTGTTTACGTCACTTTCACAACTCAAGGTAAAGTGGTTTATGTGACACTATCGAGCTGTGTCCACCAAAACAAGAAATGCAAGCAGCACGTTGATTGCTAACAGGCCGGCCTGAAAAGCACTCACATGTGGCGTGAGATACGCCGCTGTAAACTGTGGTCCTTAGGAGACCACATGAACAAAAACTCAATCAAACAGAAGAGATTCAAATTGAAAACAATAACCCTATGGTCTCTTGTTATTGCATGCACGTGTGGAGCAACACACTGCCTTGCCGATCTAGAGGCTGATGATTCAATTACGGTACGTGTTGCTTCTTACAATGTGGAGTTCGGCAGAAGCACAACCCCCGAACAAGTTGGGGATATGTTCAAATCATACAACTTGGACATCATTGGGTTGAATGAAACTCCAGATGGCGACTGGACAGCTCGCGTGGGCAAAGCTCTGGGAATGAAACACAGCTATGTAGGCAAGATTTCATCCGCAAATCATAAGGACAAATACAAATCGATTGTCAGCAGGACACCGTTAGAAGGTTTTGAAGAACACAAACTCACGGGCCGCGGCTGGAATCCCGCATCGGTTGTCAGAGCTACAACTAAGATTGATGGAGTTTCATTCGCATTTCACTCACTACATATCTGCAAGTCGGGCGCAAATGATGGTCACGCTCATAGTCTTGCGACCACGGTATTACAAAAGGAGATAACCCAAAGAGTTATCGTTGTTGGAGATTATAACAACAACATTGGCGACAATGCCATGAAAACGGTCGAGGAGGCAGGACTTAGAGCAACGTGGAGCGATTTAGAGATTAATGTCGCAAAGGAGTTCACGTACAACGCCCAAAACCCCAAAAAGAATCTCGGTGTAATCGATCACATTTTATACAATGTAGAGTCTGGTGGTCGGGCAACAGACGGAGGCATCATCGAACTAGAAAAACCTTTATCTGACCATAAACCCGTCTGGGCGGAGTTAACATTTCCTCGAAAAACCAAGGAACTGCAGGCCCTCCGCTAAACGAAACCTTCAAGACAATACACGGGATAGCGAGGCGTAATACCTTGCCCGTAAAGTCAGGCGTTAGCGAAATTAAAACTATGACATCGTTTCGAAATCTATCGCTCAACCATTGACTTCAAGGGGATACACCATGCCAATTAGTCTTCCACCGATCACTCGCCGTCAGTTCGGAAAACGCTCGCTCACACTTGGAGCCATGGCTATGACGACATCTCCCGCGTTGACGGCCACGGGTAGCGAACCTATCAGGTTGGATCAAAACCGAGTTGCTCTGCTCGCAGACACACATATCAGCGCTGATCCAAATCGTGTCTACCCAGGGACGAAGTGGCCTGGCTCGCCAGTAAAAGAAGGCGATCATGAAAGCGTACACATCGCAAACAGTCTTATCGAGGCAGCCAAGGGTGTCATCGAACTCAATCCTCGACCGGCTCACCTCATCGTCAACGGTGACTGTGCTCTCAGCAATGGAAAAGAAGACGAATACAAGGAGTTCCTCAGACTTGTTGAGCCGATTCGTGCTGCGGGCATCACCGTTCATGTAACAATCGGGAATCACGACAATCGCAAAAACTTATGGAAACTGCTTCCGTTTTTAAAGAAAGAGCAGTTTGGCATTCAGGCGGGTGTGGTTGAACTGCCGCACGCAAACCTCATCCTGCTGGATTCTGGAAAGGGAACTTTGGGAGGCAAACAATTGCGTTGGCTCAGCAAAGAACTCGACAAACGACCGGATCAGCCGGCTATGATTTATGGTCATTTCAACCCGTACCCCAATCGTGGAATACGTCCTAACAAAGGAATGCATGATGGGCCATCTCTGCTGAATCTCCTCGCCAAACGAAAGCATGCACGAGCCTATATCTACGGACATACGCATGAGTGGCAATATGATCGACGAGACCATCTCTGCCTCATTAACCAACCCGCAGTCAGTTACTATTTCGGGAAAGGCCATGCCCATGGATGGATCGATATGAGACTCACTGAAATGTCTGCTGAGCTGGAATTGCGCTGCATCAACCCTAACCACAAACAGAACGGTGATCAGAAGCAGGTCACTTTGAAAGATCCGGAGGTACTAAGCTAAACAAGTTCTCTCCAGAGTTGCTACCAAAAGACAGAACAACAACCAAGCGAATAGTTCTTGGGAAATTGCAATTCAATGCTGCTCCATGCCTTGCCTTATTAAGCAAAAATGCAATCCGCACAAATTCGTAGAATATGAACTCCCCGCAAAGTCAAAATCATTGGCTTGCTTAAAGCCTGATAAAACAATTACTGGTTTTGAAAGCCCCGAACTGTCCTGCCACGTTTCAGGGAAATATTTCTTATTGATAGACACCGGTAAAGCCACCGATTCCGGCGACTTCTTATGTTTTCTAGCAAAAACAATGGTGAGTTAGACAATCTTTCAGAAAGTACGACATACTGTTTCTTAGCACTCTTGCAAATTCAAATCCTGGAAACCACATCATGCGATTCAATGTTTTTCACACGACCATTTTATGCATCACGATACTCGGGAGCTTTCTTGATACAACTCATGCGGCAACTGGTGACACTGCAGCAATTGAAACAGCAGTCGTCAAGTTTCATGACGCACTGAACGTCTTGTTCAAAGGCGATTCTGACCCCATGAAAACGTTGTGGTCACATGCAAACGATACTACATACATGGGCCCGATGGGAGATTTCGATACGGGCTGGAGTGCAATCAGTTCACTGTGGGACGAGCAGGCGACACTCAAGCTTGGCGGCAAAGTCATCGCTGAGAATATTCATGTCGCCGCAAGTCCGTCTCTTGCCGTTGCACATTATATGGAACGTGGTTCAAACTTCGTTGATGGAAAAGAGCAAAAAGTTTCTTTGCGAACTACGACTACGTTCCGTAAAGAAAATGGGCTATGGAAGGTGATCGGACACCACACTGACACTCTTCCATACCTTAAGTAATAACAAAGGCAATGCCTCCAGCGTTCTGACATTCTTAGACGGTCGATTCTAGAAAACTTTTCAAAAGAGTCGATTACTTGTTCGGCCGAGGAGAATCATGTCGACCTATACGGAGACCTTTTACGGAGCAGTTTCGTACTTTTTCAGGAGCAACTCCTTGCCTCCGCAATTCCCGTATGGTCATCCCACGTGAGCGTTTTGCCAGTCGTTCTCCATTGCAACCAAGCACAAGATTCGTGTGGAAAAAATCTGGACTCTTCCAACCAAGTGCTTCATACAAAAGAAGTTGACGAGCTGTGCTTGTCAAAAGGTCTTCTCCACGTACTACTTCATCGATGTTCATGTGATAGTCATCCACAACAACAGCAAGTTCGTATGCCGCAAGACTATCTCGCCTCCAGATAATAAAGTCTCCAAAATCAACTCCTGCAATTCGTTTCACCAATCCAAAATTTCTATCCACAAATTCAACAGTCTTTCCATCCGGGACACGAAATCGCCACGGCACGCATCCCGGGTGTTCTGGTACCACCCACTCATTTGGCCGATAGGCTGTAGGAAACACTGATTCTCCTTCGACAGAGACATGCGGCGCAAAAGCAGCCGTATCAATATCCCGTCGAGACTGTGGGCTAGGATAAATAGCCCTCTGCTGGGCTAACTGTTGCCAAGCAAGTAAATAGAGATCGCTTCTTTGGCTTTGACAGTAAGGCTCACAATCTCCCCCACAATCAGGGCCCTCGATCCATGAAAGGCCAAGCCATCGAAGGTCCTCAATTGCAGCTGAGGTAAATTCCGGATTACACCGAGTGACGTCTAAGTCTTCCATTCGAAGAATTAACTTCCCGGCTGCGCGCTCAGTAGCAATGCCAAACGTATAAGCGTGTCCAACATGCAAAAATCCGGTCGGTGTTGGGGCGAGGCGGCCACGTTGATTCATGCGATAATTCTAGGGACAACGGGACGTAATTCTTACAATCAACGGCTCGTGTGGGGGCGGCCTGTCACGTTTGAACATCGCCGGGTATAGTTTTGGGTGAACGGAATGTTAATATTTCGCTTTTACTGCCAGTAACTGTACTTCTATCCGAACAGTTACGGTACAGTACACCTGAAACGACTCGTAAACTCTATAACTTTTCCTCGTAAAAGGCCCCCTGAGGCAACACCAATCCCAATGGATCTCTCCAAACTTCGCAATATCGGCATTTCCGCTCACATCGACTCTGGAAAAACAACACTCTCAGAGCGAATACTTTTTTATGCTGGTCGAATCCATCGTATTCAAGAAGTGAAAGGTGACGGAGATGGCGCGACGATGGATCATATGGATTTGGAACGAGAACGGGGTATCACCATCACCTCGGCTGCAACAAGTGTCGAATGGGATAATCATCCAATCAATTTGATTGATACACCAGGCCACGTGGACTTTACCGTTGAAGTTGAAAGAAGTCTACGAGTACTCGATGGTGCTGTTCTCGTTTTATGTTCTGTTGGTGGTGTTCAAAGCCAGTCAATGACTGTTGACAGGCAGATGAAACGCTACAAGGTTCCAAGATTGGCATTCATCAACAAGATGGACCGAACGGGCGCCAACTTTCATCGCGTCGTAGAACAACTCCGCGACAAACTCGATGTTGACGCTATCCCGATGCAAATACCGATCGGAAAAGAAGACAAACTCGAAGGCATTATTGATCTTGTAGCAATGAAGGCTGTTTACTTCGACGGAGAGAACGGAGAAGATGTACGGACAGAAGCAATTCCTGAAGAACTGAAAGAGCAGGCTCAAGAGCAACGACACGCAATGCTCGAAAGTCTTACAATGTACTCTGACAGCTTGATGGAAAAACTGCTCTCCGAGGAAGCCGTCAGCGATGATGAAATTCATGCTGTTGTCAAAACAGCGGTACAAAACCAGAGTATTACTCCTGTTTTCTGTGGGTCTGCCTATAAAAATAAGGGAGTCCAACCTCTCCTCGATGCTGTAAACAGATATCTCCCAAGCCCTCTCGATCGTTCGGTATCCGCGAAGATATGGGACAATCCAGAAGAGACTTTCGATTTAGCAGCTGATGATTCAAAGCCTGCTGTGGCCATGGCGTTCAAAATTGTTGACGACCCATACGGCCAGTTGACATTTATGCGGATTTACCAGGGAACACTTGCTAAGGGTGAAGGTTATTACAACCAGCGCACACAGCAAAAACAGCGATTCAGTCGTATTGTGCGAATGCATTCCGACAAAAGAGAAGAGATAGACACGGCTGGAGCAGGAGATATTGTTGCAGTAATGGGTGTTGATACGGCAAGCGGTGACACATACGCAGCGGAGAATAAATATTGCTCTCTCGAAAGCATGTTTGTTCCAGAAGCCGTCATCAAGATGGCGATCATGCCCACGAAACGCGATGGGCTCGATCGGCTAAGTAAAGCACTGCAGCGATTCACTCGTGAAGATCCCACATTCAAAGTTTCAACTGATGACGAAACTGGAGAAACAGTCATTGCTGGAATGGGTGAATTACACCTTGACATTTATGTTGAACGAATTCGTCGAGAATACAAAGTTGACGTTGAAGTCGGTGCTCCAAAAGTGAGCTACCGGGAAGCTCCAACACGGCCTACCGAGTATGACTACAAACATAAAAAGCAGACTGGTGGTTCCGGACAATACGCTCATATTGTGGGCGATCTTTCTCCCATGCCAGAAGATTCCGATGAGAATTTTGAATTCCAAAATAAGGTTGTCGGTGGCCGTATCCCACGTGAATACATACCATCAGTTGAAAAAGGCTTTCGAATGTCAATGGAAAAAGGCCCGATTGCAGGATTCCCGATTGTTGGGGTCAAGGCAACGCTTGCTGATGGCTCGTATCACGATGTCGACTCTTCCGACATGGCATTTCAACTCTGTGCTCGTACTGGCTTTCGAGAAGCGTTCCTGAAAACAAAGCCCGTCCTGCTGGAACCTATTATGAAACTTGAAGTCGAAGTTCCTGCTGACTTTCAAGGTGCTGTGACTGGTGAACTTAATAAACGTCGGGGGCTCATCGTTTCGACTGAAACGGTTGGTAATTCCTCTACTATTATTGCAGAGGTACCACTTGCTCAAACATTTGGATATTCCACTGATCTTCGTAGCCTCACTCAGGGCCAAGGTGTATTTTCAATGGAATTTTTCAAATATCGCCCTATGCCAGCGAACGTTCAAAAAGAAGTTGTAGAAGAGCGAAAACAAGCTGAATTGGCTGCTGCAAAATAGTTCGCCTCGCTGCTTCAAGCAGACACGAAGTCATTGCACAGCGGCTAGGCGTGCTGCTAATGCGTCCCACAATGTTATTCGGGCTTCCAAGGCGTGACGGGCTGTTTCCGACGCCTCGGCCCATCGCACCGGATCATTACCACACATTGTGGCCACAATTCTGCGGCATACTGGGCCGTGACGATCGTCGTCGTGCTCGATATGTCGCTCGAGATAAAATCGAAACTGCCCCCATGATTCGGGACTGTACGTAGCAAGTTTTACGACAACCTGTCGGAACATGTCTGGAATGATATCTTCCCGGCCATACGTAAAGGCGGCAACGATACGATGAGGATTACCGGAATGAATGATTGAAAATGAACGATTCACAAATTCTCTCGCTTCAGCTGGAACAGATGGCTCAAGGAGAACCTCAGAAACTGGATCACCTACCCTAATCCGATCGATCACTCGACTTATCGGGTTTGTATCGGCTCCTGCTGATTCCATGCTCCGAAGATAAAGTTCAAAATGTGAGGCAAAACTGCCATTTGGCAGTTCATCAGATTCTTCATCAAGCACTATTTCGTTAATCAATCGACGGGCTTCCGCATCTGGCGACGGAATCCACGGAACAGTAACACAAGACAATTGTTGCTGAACTGATTTCAACAAACTTTGGAAATCCCACACCGCCCAAATGTGAGTTTCCATAAAGATTTTCATCCGGTCTGGCGTGTCAACAAGGCCGTAGATGGGGTGACGAATGAGTCTCTCACGGGAATCGCCAAGTTCAATCCGGTAATCTGTCATATCCTGTTGGGACGTTGCCTTATCTGCAGGTTTATCAATTTTCTCTGTAACACTTGGTTTTGTAATAACCGAGTTCATAGTGTCCATCGAACCAAAACACTTTCTAATCGCGGCACGCACTAGTATCAGTGTATGTTAGCCTAAGCCTGAAAATAGACGAGTCAGTGAGACGATTCTCCTCTGAGACACCCTCAAAGTGGTAGAAATGTAGTTTTACACTTTGCTTCAAGGTTGCCATCAAGATTTTCACCACCGAGTGAAGCCGTGGCCTCACCACGTTCTCCTGCGGGCAGTCGGTAAATCAGTTCAAACGTAGATCGACCACCCGCAACGAGACTATCAATCCCATCAAATGTGATTTCACGGCCGTCAATCCGCACTCGTGATGGCATAGGGTTTCCAACAAGACGAGCGTGTTCAGGTAATCGAATCACTAATTTCAAAGGACCACTCGGCTTATCTCCACGATTTAAAACAGTACAAATCAGTGTAGTTCCACCTCCGGCCCGCACTGGATCATCGAGATCTGCCAAGTTCAAACAAATCCCTGCTTCCGCTGGCGACTGAACACGAGGAGCACCAGATTTCACCACAATGCATTTTTCATCAGCAACCATGCCGCCCCCTGGCAAATCACTTAAAACCGTACGAACGCATGAGCGTGCACCAGAAGAAGAGACAACTTCGTCTACCTTGATAACAGCACGAACATTAATTTGGCGTCGAACACTTTCATTTATTGCCACTGGTGGAATGGACCATGTCGCCTTATTTTGATCCAGCACATATCCGTCCGATGCTTCTAGCGGTGTCAGAAATGAATCCCACATTACTTCGAGAGCGATTGCTGCCGAGGGAGCAGTTCCAGTATTTTTGATTGTTACGACAAACTCTCCAACGCCCCCAGCGACTAACTCAGATGGCCCCGCAAGCGCGACCTCGAATGCCGGGATCTCTTGTGGTGGAGTTGAAAGTGAAGGGCTATCTGGCCCAACCACGTTCGGTGGTAATGCGGTAACACTACCATCTAAAGGAGTGACAATTGGTACTGGCGCTGATTGTACTGGCGTTGATTGTACTGGCGCTGATTGTACTGGCGCTGATTGTACTGGCGCTGATTGAATCCGAGGCTGCCCCTCTTCGGTCTTGGCAGCCACTCCAGGGCTGAGTGTCTTTCCGATCTCGGCCTTTTGATCGTTCTGCTCAACAACGTTGAGAGGCTGACTAACATTACCAGACTGTGGTGAAAGATTTGGTATCGGGCTTGGAGATGTTGGCAGTTGGATTGTTGGCGACTGAGATGGCGGCGGCTGACGGAACCCAGGAGGCTGAGGAACTGCAGTCGGCGGACCAGGATTGGGTGGACTAGCAACTTGCGATTCTGGGAGTTTGGTCGGAGACGTTTGACTACGGGCTCCTCCTAGCTGGCTGGCTCCTCCTGGCTGGTTGGCTCCTCCTGGCTGGCTGGCTCCTCCTAGCTGGCTGGCTCCTCCTAGCTGGCTGGCTCCTCCTAGCTGGCTAGCTCCTCCTAGCTGGCTAGCTCCAACTGCTGCGGGAGAATTCGGTGGAACAGCTTCCACGCATGCTGTTCCCGAGCCTACCGCAGTATTGGTCTGATCAAGTATTTCAACTCTGTGACACTGTCGGCCTAATTCAATAACCTGAAACTCGAGTGTCAATCGACGAGATGTTCCTGCAGCAAGAACGATTGTTCCAGATTGCTCAATCGGGCTAGCAGAAACAGGATGCTTAAGGCCTTTATCAAAGTAGTCAATAACTCGAAGTTGCGACAACTGCTTACCAGAGCGATTCACAAGTTCAACTTCAAATGCCACGCTGGCACCAACTGCGGCCTTTTCTGGACCTGTAAGAAGTACGTCTACGAGTTCATCACTGTACACCGAATTGATGAAGACAAAAAATATACATACGCACAAAATAAATTTCTGCGAAGCCGAAGACATATTTGCCTCTCTCTTGGGGTGATTGACCGCCACCATGGTTGAAAACTCACTGACCTACCAAAGGTTACTTCCCGCTCCTCGGATTCGCAAAACTGAAATACTCAGGCTGCCGGAAAACACTAAATCGACTGTGACGTATACAAATTCTTGGCAATTCACCCTGCCACACCGCATGCCATCAAAATCACCTATCCGAACCTATAGCCGCCAATTCACTAATTAGTAATGTTATGATCTTTAGGAAATCAATTACATTCGACGCAAAACTATACTGAGACAGTCTATGCACTCGTCAATTCCTCCTAGAAGAGTACCACTTGTTGCTGATACCCCTGTTATTCTTCCAGCTCTCCTGTTGTGCGACTTTGGTCACCTCGCCGACGAAATCAAAAAACTTGAACAAGCTGGGGCAAAAGCACTGCATCTCGACGTTATGGATGGTCAGTTTGTTCCTCAACTTACATATGGCAAGGTAGTTGTTGAAGCTGTTCGTCGCGCAGCTACTGTGCCTATTGAAGTTCATATGATGGTCGAAAACCAAGATGAATCAGCAATCGACTATGCTGCTACTGGTGCTGATATCATCACAGTTCACATAGAAGGACTCCTCAGACCGAAAGAGACTCTGGCAAGTATTTCCAGCACGGGCTGCCGGGCTCATCTTGCTATAAGCCCTAACACACCAGTCTCAGATATTGAATCACTCCTAAGCCACTGTGCCGGTGTCCTTGTGATGAGTGTCGAGCCAGGATTTGGTGGACAAGCATTTCAACCATCAGCTCTTGATAAAATACGCTTACTCAGTGAATTGCGGGCTTCTCAGGACCAGAATTTTTATATCGGTGTGGATGGTGGAATTTCAACCGAAACCATAGCATCTGTATCGCAAGCTGGAGCAGATCTAATTGTCGCGGGCAGTGCGGTTCTCCAGCAAGAGAATTATGCCAACGCACTGCAAGAACTTGAATATTTAGCGCAAAAACCGAAGTGACACTCGTAACCTAACAATTATGGTAGCCATCTAATCACCACGATTGGTAATCTATTGAATATTGGTTTCCCTCAAGCCCCGGCCTTATTGACTCCACAAAAGCTGGGGGTACCGTAATGGAATTCGGAAAACAAGAATGACGCAGAAGCAGTCCACAAAAAGTGACCAAAATCCCAACACTGAGTCGGGCTTTCGAAATCAACAAGAAGAGGCTTCAGAGCAACCCTCAGTGATAGAAGGCCCACGGATGCCAGGCCCACGGATGAAGAGAGGCGTGCCCGAAGGACTGTGGCTCAAATGCAATGGGTGCGGTTCAACAATATATCGCAAAGAAGCTGAACAAATGCTGAATGTCTGCCCGCAATGCGGCTTTCATTGGTACGTTTCGGCAAAGCAACGAATTGAACAACTTTTCGATCCGGGCACCTTCGAAGAGTGGGACGGTGGATTACTGCCCACTGACCCACTCAGTTTCAGTGATAAAAAACCGTATGCGGACCGAATCATATCAGAACAAAAAAGAACAGGCTTATCTGACGCAGCTCTCACCGGAACAGGAATGATTCGTGCTCGACGCGTCGCCTGTGGCGTCACGGACTCTTCATTTATCATGGGTAGTATGGGTAGTGTTGTAGGCGAACGACTCACGAGACTCGTTGAACGCGCAACCACGGACTCACTACCACTGATAATAATTAGTGCCTCGGGTGGTGGAGCAAGAATGCATGAAGGGATTTTGTCTCTAATGCAAATGGCAAAGGTATCAGCTGCACTAGCTCGTTATTCGGAGTCTGGAGGATTCTTCATCTCTGTACTTACAAATCCAACAATGGGTGGAGTGGCTGCAAGCTTTGCTTCCCTCGGCGACCTTGTCTTCGCAGAGCCAAGGGCTTTGATTGGCTTTGCCGGCCCGAGAACAATTAAAGCAACGATCCGGGTTGAACTCCCTGAAGAATTTCAGACAAGTGAATTTTTACTTGAGCATGGATTTATCGACAGAATTATTAGCCGACAAAATCTGAAAAGTGAAATAGCAAGGGCTATCGACTACTGCGGCGGTTAAGACAATTCATTATTCAGACACAACTGCATCAATTTTTGATGCAAGGCTAAAATTGTTTTCAGACTAGCCGTGAATTCCGTACGTAATCCAGTTCAACTTTAACGCTACGATTTTGCATGAAATGAAAATCCGGAAACATACAGTTCCGATAAATCCTGTCGCCAGCTCTATCTAAATTTCAATTTTAAAATTCTTGTAATTGCTTTCTCAATTATGATGACGTGTATCAAGGAAAGCCTCTTTCATAAGCCGAACAATTTCTTGCTCGCATTACCTCAGCCTGCAAGACGTTTATACCAAACACTTAATGCCAACTTTAGCTGCGTAACACTGTTGAACGTAGACATACACTTAAAACAGGAAGCATAGCTTCGACCGCAGAAAAAAAGCTGCATGCTTTTCCTGTTTGTGCATTAAACCATCAGTAGTGGCTCTCAAAGCCAGCAAATGCGCCATGTATAATTGATTCTGAGCCTGTCGCAATCCCTCCCAGGCTGGCTGATGTTGCAGGTAAACCCGATGGCCACTGCCCGTCAGCCTGTGCAATATTCCCAACACCAACAACCCGATAGCCCAGCCAAAGGCTCCATCGATCAGTAAGATCCCAGGCTACCGAAGTATCGACTGAACCCAACCATGAAAACACATCAACTGTGGAGCGAACATTGGTTGTAGCTCCATTGGTTTGTGTGGCTCTATTGCTACTAGCATTTCCAGCAAGAAGAAACTTTGGCACAACGACAAACCTCATTCGTGGCGCAATCTCCCAGTCAAACCGCCCGCCGATCTGCCCGCCAAACAAATTATTATTTGTCGCTGTATCAAGATCAAAGACTGGAGATGTCACATCTAGAGTCAGTTGGTCCTCAAGTTGAAAAAATCTAAATCCTGCTAACCACATCCAATTAACACGTTTATTTCCCTGATGAAACTCCGGGCGAGTCTCTGGAGCATAGAGCCAGTTAATTTCGATATTGTTTATTGTGTCTGATCGAGATAACACTCCACTTGACCCGCCTGTTTGCTGTGGGGCCGACGATCCAATATTGTAAACACCCCAATAGATCAACTCAATTGCGTGCTCTTGCCGTTCACCAAACCATCGACCAAGCCTTAGATCTAACCCTCCTGGCCAACTTGCTGAAGCTGAGCGTGTGGAAACTGCAAGCCCTCCGGGTCCTGTTGAAGTAGTTCCGTCTGGAAGTGAACGTGTCATCACAAGACCACTTGCACTCGCAAACCATCGCGGCCAACATTGCTTCTGAGGTAATCCAATGCACGAAGACTCCCCTCCGTACCTTTGACACCAACTGTCTGCGTACGAATCACAGTCCTCACCATCAATACCGACAAAAAGCGTCGGTCCTGTAAGTTCTTCTGAAATCAAAATAGGAATCTCGACTAATTGTCCTGACTGGTCGAGAACATAGTCATTGGCATGCAGCCATGAAGTTTCCCAAATTAAACTTAAGAGTAAGAACGTAAGCAATTTTTGGTATACTGGTGTCGCTGAATTATTTTTAACAACTGGCTGGCTCACCAAACCTAGATTTTTTTTCCTACGACACAGCCCTGCACAAACAGCTGTAACCTGATCTGAAAAACAGATGGTCACCAAGACGACTGAACGAGTTTCGAGTGGAGGCACGAGCGGTATCGCAGACAGAGTATGGAATGTACGGCACATTTGTTTCACAGAGCGTTCAAAAAAGCTCATTAAAACGCAACGTCGGTTTCGTAGGGCAACTGCGAAATCCTCTACCTAAAACAACCACCTTCCCTGAATTGCCGAGATATTTTCATGGGAGTCGTTAAAAAAACGAGCCAACGCCTCACACGCCTCCAAGCACTTCAATGGCTTGAGCGAAGATCAAACTTTGAGCAAATACCAACAAAACTCGAAAAAAAAACAATATTCACACTATCTCGAATGGCTGCTTTACTCAAAGCATTAGGTAACCCACAGCGTCAGTTTCCTTCAGCACATCTTGCCGGCACAAAGGGCAAGGGATCAACTGCGGCTATGCTAGCCGCGATCGTACAATCTGCTGGCTATCGTGTTGGGTGTTATCTTTCTCCTCACGTTGACAGGATCGAGGAGCGAATTTCTATAGCGGGCAGACAAATCTCAACAGCTGACCTGCTCGCCGCTTTCCGCAGGATAATGCCTGTCGTTGAACGGCTTGACCAACGTGCATTGCGCAAGAATACAACAGGACCGACTTGGTTCGAAGTGCTCACTGCTATCGCGTTTATTCACTTTGAACAAAAAGGTATTGACCTTGCAGTAATTGAAACTGGCCTTGGTGGGCGACTTGATGCAACCAACCTGTGCATTCCTGTCGTCTCATTGATTACAAACATCAGTCTCGACCACACGGATGTCTTGGGAAATACTATCAGTGCAATTGCTATTGAAAAAGCAGGCATCATACGACGTAGTTGCCCTGTCATATCGACTGCTCTTCATCCCGAAGCCATGAAAGTCATTAGTAAAAAATCTACAGAAAAGCGAACCAAAAGTTTTTTTCTGAATCGAGACTTTACAGTCCGTTCATTGAAGACAAAGAACCCAAGGAATCCTACTATAAGCAACTGGCATTCGTTCGAAATCCAGGCCCCACCTGAATCCCCCGCAAAAACCTATCGAATAGCAATGGCTGGCATCCATCAAGCAGAAAATGCCGCGGCAGCAATCATGGCTACAAAAGTGCTTGCAGGAAAAGGATTCCAAATAGACAAGCATAATATCGCCACCGGTCTTCGGAAGACTCGTCTTCCTGCTCGCATTGAATGGATTTCATATGTACCACCTATTATTCTTGATGCGGCACACAACGTTGCTTCAATGGATTCTTTAGTGAAAACATTATCCGACCAAGACAGCCAGCCAAAAAAAAGAATTCTTATTTTTGCGGCAAGCGCTGATAAAGAACTTACAGCGATGCTACGAATAAGCACAACCTATTTCACGGATATCGTACTCACACGATATGCCACAAATCCACGAGCTGCTACCATTACAAGATTGCGTGAGGCGGCGAAAAAAGGTGGTTGGCAAGAGCCTCATGTTGCAGTTTCGCCTACGGAGGCTGTGCTCGTCGGCAAGCGGCTAGCTGGAAAAACAGGCTTACTATGCGTAGCAGGCAGTTTTTTCCTTGCCGCTGAAGCACGTAACGCCTTGGCTTAAATCATCGACGCATTACGCTTAAGGCAACTGCTGGATATTGCCACGAGCTTCCTGCCGATGTTCTTTTGAATGGAATAAGGTGAGTGATCTACCGAGTACAGGATCAGCATGTTGAGGCAACAATGTACCCGGATCAACTATCTCATTAGCCCGACGAACACGCACCAGATCACGTTCCCGCCGCCAAGAAATCCAATTTTCAAGTTGCTGCCTAGTGGGTGAAAAGGCAAAGCCTGAGTTTGGTCGAACACCCCATTCGTCTGTGTCTTGACTTGTAATCAGCCTATTGAGCTGAGAGCCACTAGGCCTTTGATATTGATTTGTCGTCAGTCGTATTGCCCCAGCTCCACTCGAAAGTGCTGTAGTTGTTTGAATAGATGCGTTCCCAAAAGAACGGCTACCTACAATTGTCGCACGGCTGTGGTCCTGTAGGCACGCAGCGACCACCTCTGACACATTCGCAGTAAATTCATCAATAAGAATGGCAATAGGCACACCTTCTAACATTTTGCCTGGAGTCGCTCTCCATTCTTGCTGAATCGGCTTTCTGTCAGAATGACCTCCGGTTCTTGCATTCGTGATTGCTACAACTAACTCATCTTCGAGAAAAAGATCACACACTGAGACGCCAGATTCCAAAACACCGCCTGCATTACCCCTTAAATCAATGACCAGCCCTTCCAAATCCTTATTTTCATCAGCGAGATCGTGCAGTATATCCGAACACTGACTCCCTGTTTGCTTGCTAAAGTAACTGATCCTCAAATAAGCAATGTTTGGCGCACCTTCTAACCACCAATCCCACGCACCACTTGGCAAACGGCGATCCCCTCGAATACTTTCGATTGCGATGTTCTGCCTACGAATGGTGATATCTTGAAAAACGAGTGAATCAGTATCGCTTGCACGCGCTTTTCTGACACGAAGATTAACAGCACTGCCAACCTCTCCACGAAACTGAGCCACTGTCTCAGATAAAGCGAGACTACTTGCATCAATACCATTTACACTATCTATAAGATCTCCAGAACGAATACCTGCCCGCCACGCAGGCCCGCCAAACACCGGAGCAACGACAGAAATTTTGCCTGTCTCGGGATTGGCATCAAGCTCAACACCAATACCAGCGAACTCTTTCTTTAGTTCTTTGTTGTAGTCTTTAAGATTTGCAGACTCAATAAATTTAGAACGATCGTCGAGCGTACGAAAAACACCATCCATCGCCGCGTTAAAAAGTTGTTCTGAATCAACTGGCTGAAAGTGTCTTTTATTAATTTGCTGAACGACTTCAGCAAACCGTTTTCCTTGACCGGTTTGATCTTGAGCAGCAAAGGCGAGGAGGCACCCGGGTACCACAATGGCAATAATAAGAAGATTTCTTTGGTGCATTCCTCTATTTCACCAGTAAACCATCATCCATGACAACTGCTGCGTCCGAAATGAATCAAAAACTACAAGATTCTCATGGTCTTATGGCTACCCACAACCAAGAAGAAACCGCTTCAAACCTACATGCCACAAACACCCTTCTTGCGTCAAACACGGCAATTTACGGTCATTGGGCGCCATTTTGCAACCGCAATTGCCCCATCTTAAAGCTTGAGTTCTAGCAAAGTGTGAAATTCCCAGAGGAAATAATTCATTTGGCAGAAGCGATCTGGAACAGTATTCCCCACTTCTATAGTGTCTGGTTTGTTTTCTGATTTCCACATTGTTAGGAGCCATGCTCGATGGCACGTCGATCAAAATCAAAGCATCGTAGAGAACCGCAGAAAGATCCTCTTGAAGCCTTACGGCCACTCATCGTCCTAGGACTACTAGGGATGATTCTGTACGGAGCCTACTCAATAATT